>Ga0123354_10004628_pt1 | contig 19574 bp, 11 predicted proteins | sample TergutLab28metaG_2_FD_97872 | JGI IMG/M metagenome (GOLD analysis project Ga0123354, IMG submission 97872) | Labiotermes labralis P4 segment gut microbial communities from Petit-Saut dam, French Guiana - Lab288 P4 | ecosystem: Host-associated > Arthropoda: Insects > Digestive system > Gut ...
GCCCCCCCCACCCGGCCCCCCACCCCCCCGAACAAAAAGTGGTTTATAGGATAATAGCGGGGCGCGTTTAGGGCCGACGGGGGGGGGGGGGGGGGGAAGCCAGTACAAATTACCGGGGACCGACGGTCCGGAAGGGGGCTCAGGACCCAACTGTTTTGCGTGTTTTTGTCTTTTTCGGCAGTTCAATTATATGTCGGCCTACAAATTAACCCTTTCAGAACACGCCCGAGTCGCACTGCTAATAATGGTCAGTATTTCCGAGTTAGTTTATGTATTTTTAGCCGATCCGCTCTTGCAGGGGGGGGGGGGCGCCGGAAGAACTTTTTCGCCGGGGCCCAAACCGACTCCCGAGGGCCCCAGGCAAGTCCGCGTGATGTTTATACCTCCTCTGCTATCGTAAAAGCCTGATCAATGGACGAGAGCGCTTTTCTGGCGATACAATGTCGCTACGTAGATGGGAGGATAATACGAAGATGGATTTTCAAGAGGTGGGATTTGAGGGCATGGACTAGATCTGGCTCAGGATACGGACAGGTGACGGGGCACTTGTGAATGCGGTAATGAACCTTCGGGTTCCATAAAATGCGGGGAATTTCTTGACTAGCTGAGAACAGATTCGCTTCTCAAGAATGACTCTGCTCCATGCAGTAAGTCAGTAACAATGTCGCTGCAACAACAAAACCTACATGGGTCTTCATGCAATAGCCCGACTTTAAGCAAGTTTTTATTTTTTCTATCAGATTTTCATGAAAGGCTCCAATATCAAATTTCACGTAATTCCGTCCAGTGGGAGCCACGCTGACACATGCCGACAGACGGACGGACATATCGAAGCTAATAGGCGCTCTTCACGACTATTCAGCCGCGCCAGAAAAATTTTCCTTGTTTAATCAACGCATTATTTATTTGCGTTTTATTTCAAGACGTTATCAGCAGCCCAGGTCATACAGAGTCTGATAAGAAAACGAATTTCCAAGCAACCGGAACAGCGTAGCTGTACAGTGAAAAGGCTACAGGATGGACGTCCAATTATTCGTGGTTCGATTGCCGGCTGGAGCAATATATTCCTTCTTCGGACCGTCCACAATGGCTGTAGGGTCCAATCAGCCTCGTATTCAAAGGGTACTGGGGAATGTTCCTTGGAGATAAAGCGGCCAGGGCCTAAATCTGACTAGACACTACAGACCTCCATTAAATGCTGAGGTTTAGAATTAGTGGAGCCATACCTCGACTCCCCCCTATGCCTTCATGCTTTGCATAGGGACCAGTTTACTTTTTATAATGAATATGTAAAGTGTGGAAGAAAGCAGTCGTTACATGACTGAGATATTGTACTGGCATTTACCTCGAATAAATAAATATGACGAAACCCTCTTTGGTCAGGGCATTGTCACGACCGAGTTTCGAACCGAGCACCTTCACTCACAAGCGTTACGGCTTAAGTCCATTTTGTCGGTAAACAAAGTAAAATCCGTTTAAGGTCTGCTGGTTTACCGTCGTCGAAATCAAGCCGCCGTCACCTCAGAAGTACTTTTCTGAATGGACTCCCTGCTGCATGAATGAAGAACCGCGTAACCGCGCGCTGTGCTGCTGGCAACTGTCAACTTCAGTCTGACGTATTGTGCGCGTAATATTCACCGTGCTTCTGCTAGCATAACGTCACCGGCAGCTTTTGAAATCGCAAATTTTCTTTTTACAGCAATCCGGCCTGTTTTCATTACACGTTACGTATCGCATTAATATGACCACTTTAGTTGAAATAAATAAATAAGTAAATATGTCCGTCCCGTGCACAAAAACTTTATAAACGTTTATATTAAATTTAATATCTACCTACCAATCGGTCTATTTATCCATCCATCCATACATACATACATCTACCTATCTAGCTACCACCTGCCTACTACCTACCTACCTACCTACTATCTATCTATCTATCTATCTGTCTGTCTATCTATCTATCTATCTATCTATCTATCTGTCTGTCTGTCTGTCTATCTATCTATCTGTTTGTCTCTCTGTCTGTCTGTCTAACTCAATGGAGGACAGTCCTTCTTGACAAGTTAGTATTTCCTCAGCTTGTCAAGGTACCCTGCATTTTACCGAATCCGAAAGGCCATACCTTGTTCAAAGGCCACTGTTCTAAACCAGCTCAGTCCACCACACGCCCTCCCATTTTAAAACATCATCTTCAACATCACCCACCTACGATTATGTCTCCAAAACAGACGGCTCCTTCTGGTTTTCCGTCCAAGACGCTGGGTTTCTCTTCGTTCCCATGTGTGTTACACGTCCCACCCATCACATTCTCGCTGAATCGATCATCCTGCTTCCTACAGAGGAGTACAGAACAAAAAGCTTCTCACTATGCAGTCTTCTCCCTTCTGTTATTTCCATCCACTTAGCCTCACACATTCTTCTCAGTACCCTGTTCTCCAGCACCCCACATCTACATGTATGAAGGTCCACACCTCTGAAAAGTAACGCCGTGCAGTCTGGTCTACACGTACCGATGTTTCTGAGAAACCTGCTGCCTCCAGAAATAGAGTTTACAATGCAAATAAACGGAGTGCGTTGACTGCCCGATGTTAAATTTCAAACTACGACTACAACTATGCTTATTTGCTGAAGACCTTGTTCCAAAACAGATAAATGAAGCAGAAAAAAGAGGAAATTGGGGTACTGTGATCCAGTATCGCTCCTGAATATAGAAAATAAATGAAACACGGTATGATAACAATAACGAAACTTGTGGAAAACTTATAGTTGAGAGTACTTAGGCTTTCGCAGCGGTGCAAGAGAGGTCTGGTCTCCATTCTTCTGGGATGTGGTACTGTCCTTGGCGATTGATGCCCGACGTTTCGACAAAGCCCAGTCGTCTCATCTTCAAGTATCAAATGTTCACGTGGTAAAGCTATGGCACTGCAAACCACAGTTTACCAGTAGGACACGGATATTTGCAACATATTTTGCTTCTGCAAAAACTGACATACGAAAAATAAGTTACTGCAAATAACTGCAGCAAAATGCTGGTTTCGCCATTCTTACGACACGAGGAACTCGCTGAGTACAGCTGCTACCGTCTGCGATCACGCGTGGGAGACAGCCGGATCGACAACCTTACCATTTCAAATCCCCGGCTTTGATAAAACGACTTTCACAGCTAATTTGTCACAAGCGACGGTGTCAGACAGGCGATGTAATTCACAGCGACAGCTACGACGTTTGTCTGGTTGCCGACGCTGCGACAATGCTCTAGGTAGGCACTGCACTGAATTTGGCACTGTTAGGTAGACTGGTTCTAGCTGGGACAATGTCTGGACTAATGCAGTGAACTAGGACGACAGCGAACACTCAGCGATAAATGATACAGTGAATGCACAGTGGATATAGTACTGCAGCTACGGGCAAGCCTATTAGCTGAGTGGAGAGCGTACATTAGTACATTATCACCCCAGCAAGTTATTATGTAACACAGGCAGTTTCGTAGAAGTGTGATAAGCCTCTAATACAGCTTAATTTGCAAGACAACTTAGAATTTCCTCTCCCGCTATCCCCACGTCTCGAGCCGATTGCCAGGCTGTATGTTTCTGTCGGCAGGCGCTCTCCCGATGTCGCGCCACTTCAGCCACAATAATTCAACCACTGGTGGCAACAACTAGCTATACTCAGACCCCTAAGCACGGCCACGCTATTCCGTATTAGTAAAGGTTCGATCCCCCCTCGGATACTGGTTTCGTGCTCAGCGACAGTATTGACTGTCGATGTAGCAAGCATCGTCAACGGGTCGCCCACCCTTAACTAGGAGGGCACGACATTACAGTGCATGGCATGGACATCTAGACCCTTGACCAAGTCACACTGTGCCAAGTCCGAGAAGAACGGAGATCTTAAGCTTCAAGATTCCTGGCAATGCTTGTATAAGATGATAAAAGGATACTCCCTGGATATTGTCCTATGCCTCAACATGTATTTATTTATTTATGATTTAAGGACATTGCCGGCAGCTTTGGAACAATACAGCGTCGAATGGTAGGACGAACTGGGATGAACGTGGCAAGAAGTTGCCGTGGCGTGGTAACGTCAATTGCCCAGAAGTGCTGCGAAAAGCTGAACAGAAATCAGAAACACTACCCATTGAACCTACGTGATTGGTCTACATCAAGACATGATCATATACAAAAAGTTTCGGTTCCAGCAGTCGTTCAACGGGCCCGACTTACGACGTAGGCCTAAGCTATTTGCTCTGCATTTCTATTTTTCTTTAATCAGAATAAGTCCACAGACCTAGCGTCCGATAAGATGTGTGCATAATTCTTACTCCAGACAATGGATGTCGACAGAACAACCATACAAATCATACTGAAGACAGGAAAGTCGGAAAAGCAATGCAGATAGAAACGGTGGAACCAGACAGCAGTTAGCTATCAAAGATACTGAGCCAAGAATAAGGAAAAGATACAGAAAGTCTGAAAATGTAATTATGAGGCTGACGCACTAATCTGCTAACTAAATCCATAACGATAAAGACAATATTTCCTTACTAGCGTTTTATGGGAAATACAGAACGTACGAGTATAACTCTCATGGAAGTGGTAAAGAACGTGTACATGGTTTTCAAGCGAAAGCCACTTATAGGACTCAAATTAATACTGCAGAAAATATTAAACACAACTCAATGAAAAATATCGGAACTGGAATAAACTTCAAGTCGGATTTTGAGCCAGTGGTGTTGAACGTAGCACATATACTCGCAGGGCCAGTCAAAACGTATTACGCAATTACCCAAAATTACCCAACAATGTCGAGTAAACAAACTGCGGCAAACATATATAAATCTATTGATGCTGTATGTCATGCCGCCATGTTTTAAAACGTGCGACGCTTCGGTATACTTTACTCTCCCTATTTTACAGTCGAAACCCAAATCAAGACCGACGGTGAGATATACATACGATATTTTGATCATGGAACGTGCAGCGACAACAGCACCTGGAAGGCCAAAGGCACTGCATGAAGAAGAATATTAAATCGGATCTTAAGGAAATGAAGTAGCATTTGAACTGGACACATCTGGCCATGGAGAGAATCCAACTGCATGGTCTTGTTAACGCAATCAAGAGCCTGCAAGATTCATACAACGCGGCAGATTTCTTGGATGGCAGCTATACTTGTTCGGCTCTCAAAGACTAGTAAAATTCAAGTAAACTCTAATGACATTACACAGTGTTATTCCTTTGCTGCTGGTAAAACGCAAAACGAAATTCGCAAAGTTCGTAATGAATATTTAATCTTCGAATTTATTTCATGATCCAATAATACATATTTTTTTAATTCTGTTCGTTTTGCAGATATATTGGGTAGCTATATATCCGGTAACACCAACTTGACACAGGATAGACGCACACACAGGTATCGGAGTAAGTTTCTTTATGCAGTATTCTCAAACCCACTAAAATTTACGAACATTTCACCGATCTTAACTTCTGTCTACTTATTCTTGAAACGTGAATAGTGCATAAGAAATACATAAAATAAAGAAACGTATTGGCATTACAAACACATGAAACTGTTATCTAAATAAACGACATGTCTCGGATGTGGTCTTCCCAAACTGCAGAAACAATGTGACCCTCAACCGCCTGTTCCGAGCACCGTTAACTTGCAGAGTGATCTGCGACCCGTCGCGTCACAAAATCCGAGCCATATGAACGCGCATGTACGTATATATACAGGACCCGCAAACAATTTTAACCATCCTGCTGACAAAAACACAGATTCTTTCAGAAAAAATGTGAGTCACTCGTACGTCACCCTTTACACCACAGTGGTAATTGTAAGAACCAATTAGTTTCAACACTAAGGCACTGCGAAATGTGCCCGTCTGTTCTATTTATGTACCTCAGTGACACTGATTGAACCGCGATAATTTCGGGTGGTATTTATAATGGAGGTGGGCCGGGATAGCTCAGTCGGTATGGCGACTAGCTACGGGCTGGACGGTCCGGGTATCAGATCCCGGTGGAGGCGAGATTTTCCGCACCCGTCCAGACCGGCCCTGGGGCCCACCCAGGCTCCTTCACAACAGGCTCTGCTCTGAGGTTTCTTGGACCCGAGCCGGCCCTGGGAGTCTCTAGAAGTGACATACAAAAAATGCTTAGTCGCTGGTTGGCTAACAAGCATTGGGCAAAACGGCAAGGCGTTGGTGACACCCAAAGACAGGCTCGAGAACTAATCTCGGGACTTAGTCTGGGTACCAAGGCTAAATTTCTGACTTTTAATAGGACTCAATCCAGGGTTGTGACACCCTTTCTTACGGGATATAACACCCTGTGGAGACATCTTCATCTACTAGGGCTGCTAGACAGTCCATTGTATAGGAGGTGTGGAGTGCAAGAAGAAACCTCGCCCCACATACTTTGTGAATGTGAGGCTTTGGCCTCACTCGGACACGCGTATCTGGGCTCCTTTTTCTTGGAGCCGGAGGAGAGTTTCGGCTTGGGGGCCATCTGGAACTTCAGTAAAGTTATGGGGCTCCCATGATTTCATGTGGGGCACAAAGGTTATTTTAAAAAGGTTATTTTTTAATTTTTTTAATAGCTGTAGGTCAATTTTCTTCTTATGGTGGTTTCTACAGCCCGAGTAACGTATTCGTAGCAATGTCGATTCTTTATTTACTGCGTATACAGTATTTAATGCATGTTTATATAATGCGTAAGGCTACGTGTGGGCGTTGTGGTCTCTGCGTTCATTAAATATTCCGTTTCGTTCAACATTGTAGGATGGGGAAAGAGAAACACTGGCACGCACATACACACATATAAACACATGCGCACACATACACACTCATGTGGTAACATCAAATGAAGGATTTACACTAAAACAGGTTTTGAACAAAAAGACGAACACGGATGAGGAGGAATATACACAGATAAAGTACTGACTATATACATTGTCAATAAATCAATGACTTTCTTAAATTACAATAAAATGTCTCCAACTTTTTCATTGCTTCCAAAAATATCCAATACAGTAGGCACATCCCACATACATGGTCACCTCAAATGTCACAAAACTACTCACATGAATCTTAGCAAATGACCAACTTAATGCACAAATTCTTGTTTTATAATAAGTTTATTATATTCCTCTACATGTTTCAAGCACTGTTGTGCTCATCATCAGGAGGTCAAATTGTATTATACAGCATCAGGCATCGTCACACTCTGTAGGTGGCCGTCCGGTGTGCACCAGACGGCCATCTACAGTGTGTGACGATACCAGATATTGTATAGTACAATTTTACCTCCTGATGATGAGCACAACAGTGCTCGAAACTTGTAGAGGAATATAATAAACTTATAACAAAACAAGAATTTGTGCATTAAGCTGGTCAGTTGCTAAGATTATATTGAGATGCACGGTCAGTTAAAACGTCAAAATTTGTGATACACGAGTTTTTAGGCGCGTTCGAAAATTTGCGAAAAGCGACTATGAGCTTCGCTATGTCTGTGTGCATCTGACCGTCCCTCCGTCCGCGTAGACCAACTGGGCTCCCACTGGACGGATTTTCATGAAATTTACTATTTGAGTATTTTTCGAAAATCTGTCGAGAAAATTCACATCTTATTAAAATCTGACAAGAATAACGGGTAATTTACATGAAGATCAACATACATTTTTGACCGCATCTCGCTGAGTTCTTCTTAGAATGAGAAATGTTTCAAACAAAAGTTGCACAGGAAATCAAAACACAAATGTCAGGTTCAAAACTACTTTTTTCCTCGAAAATCGTGTCCTTTATGAGATTATGTGGAAAAATATTGTACAGCCGGACAAGCCACAGATTACAATGTGGCGTATGCGCTGTGCATGCTGGATACCTAAGGCTAAAAACAAACACACAATCAGAATATGAAATATGTATTGCTTTTCCACTGGTCTAGTCTTCAATGGTCTAAATGTCATAAACGGACATTACACCTTTGAAATGAGACCATGAAATTGCCCCGAAACGTCGGGAACCAATTATCCAGCGACGCGGCGTCATCCCAGAAGAATGGAGTTCACACGATATTGTAAATCCTTATATCAAGGCGTTTATCGTGAATTCTACGGTCTTGGCGCATGTGGCGCCTTGTCGTCAGGTAAAAACACGGCATCACGCCCCAAGCTACGTTACTGTCTTTTGTGATGCTCTGTTTTAACCGCTTCCGCTGCGGTAGTTTACAAGGGGTACAAAACAGGCTGTCTTCTGTGTAAACTGTGTTCACAGCTCGTGCTGTCGTGCTGGGAATGTTAACAGCAAATGAAGTTTATGAAGAATTTCAAACGTTTCGGTTGGCAAAGAAAGAGATGGTCCCGTTTTTATGAACGGTCTACAGCAGAGTATCCCAACCTGCTTGTCCATGCAGGAACACCTAAAATAACATTTACATATCCTCAAGAACCATGCCTACGAAAAAGAAAACACAAAAAATGAGGCAGTTGGTACTAGCACACGGATATTACCCAGGTATTGCCTGCTGCCGGGGAAAATTCCCCGAAATATTTCGACGCGTATAGGAAATTTCCGCGGCATGTCACAATTTTTTAGGCGCGTTCGCGAAATTGTCAAAAGTGACTATTAGCTGCGTCATGTCTCTCTGTCCGTCCCTCCGTCTGTCCGCACGGAACAACTTGATTCCCACTGGAAGGATTTTCATGAAGTTTTATATTTGAGAATTTTTCATAAATCTATAGAGAAAATTCAAGTTCCATTAAAATCTGAAAGAATAACGAGTACTTTACACTAAGACCATATCTCGCTCAGTTCTTCTTAGAATGAGAAATGTTTCAGACAAACGTTTTAGAGGATATCAAAATACACATTTCGTATTCATTAACGTTCTACGAAAATCGTGCCGTGTATATGAGAATGTGGAAAAATATTACACAGCGAGGCAGGCCACAGATGATAATATGGCGCATGTGCATTGCATGCTGGATACCTAAGGCCATAAACACAGTGAGGATATGTAATATTTTTTTGCTTTTCCACTGCAACAATGGTTACAAGAACGCGCCTCGGTGTTCCGTTATACGTACCTTGCCTGTCTTGTTCACATATACACCACGATTTCTCGTGGAAACCCCTAACGATGTTCTATGGAACTCCGTCTGGGAAACACCGGTCTTTAGATTTCTACTTTCTCTTCCATCCCGAAAATGGAAAAAGAAGGATACACCTAAATGTTAGCAACCATCAACCAAACTGCACAACATCACATCTCAGAAGACCACGATCGCGTTTCCACTTCACTTGAACACTCAGTATATTTCTTTTCGTGGTGAATCGAGCCACTGGAGGCAGCATAAAGCATAGGAGACACAACGTATGCCTACAGCCGGATTCGAGCAGGCAACCCCGGTGTTCGCTGTGAATGCCTGTCCGAACTGCTACTACATCTTCCACAGATTAGTCTCTGGCCTATACTTACACAAAACACAAATAGTACAGTGAGAAACATCGGCATAATTCATGCCCCTAGTAGAATTCGGGTCAGAGGCGTAACTTGGCTAGTAACATTGGTGGAGGGGGAAAAATCGACCATGGGCATCAGAAACTAATTAAGATGTTACATTAACCTAAAGGCACAACATTTTGTCTGTTAATATAACACCTTAATTATAAGCAATAAACACTGGGACGGTGTCTCCTGAGGTGATATTAGGAACTTTAATTTACGAAGGATTCTAATTAGCCAGAAGTGGAAGTTTGGTTTAAATCAGTCCTTGATATATATATATATATACACACGCACGCACCTTTCCTCTAATCTCACCCGATTTTTCTTTATTTCTCTCTCTTGAAATCAGTAGCAAAAGAAAATCTTAGGTAGAAAAAATACTGGGCGGTGGGGAGTCTCCTCCCCCCTTGCCCTCCTCCGAAATTACGCCTATGTTTCGAACCCACGACCACAGTGTTTGAGAGAAGGAGACACTACGGACCTTAACAGTGACTTGAATATAGTTTTATTGACTCTCAAACCAGTTTATAACTTCAAGTTCAACTACCTTATGTCGGCAGTAACAACTGAAGAATATATGAACTACTCACGGCTGGAGCAGTGTATTGTACACTTCAGATGTAATAACTTCGAAAGTTTAACTGCTAAGCTGCACATAAAAGTTACATTATATCTGCGCGCCATGCGGTGTTTCACTGGACGTTTTATGTTTATTATGAATGACGTTGGATGTACAATTGCAACAAAGTTTTAACGTGTTAACTTAGTGTTCAAATCCAAAGGGGTGACCGGGTTACTGCCTAACCTGAAGTTTCTCCCGGTTTACCGAAATCTCTGCAGATCTCTGGTATTCAAACTGTGCGCTGCGGAACGCGGGTGTTCTCTCTGCGACTTTCATGGGTTCAACCAGCACATTTCCTTGATGAAGAATAGATAAACACAAATTTACCAACTTTAATACTTCCTTACTTACTGACTTACTCCATGGAGCAGAGTCATTCTTCAGCAGCTAACCGGTTCTCAGCTAGTCAAGAAATTCCCCGCATTTTATAGAACCCGAAGGTTCATAACCACATAAGTGCCAGCCACCTGTTCCTATCCTGAGCCAGATCGATTCAGCCCATGCCCCCACACCCCACTTCCTGAAGATCCATCTTCATATTGTCCTCCCATCTACGCCTGGGCCTTCCAATTGGTTCCTTTCCCTCAATAGCATCTTTATTTTCCTCCCCATCTTTGTACATATCGACTCTGCGACTATTTTAATAGAACTCGTCAGTAACATAACCGTATTCTGTTTTTCGTCAGTGGGCTTAAATATTTGATTTTGTAAAAAAAAAAAAAAAGTTTGGGGTTTACAAGTTTTATTTAATTTTTGCACCCAAAAGTACATTTTTTACTTTAATGAGTTAAAGTGATAAAACCCGAATTAGTGGGGGTTCCATAGATATCACGAGACTGAAGACCACGACTCTACACAGTGATGGATTTCGATAGAGTGGACAGAGATGGCGACTTAAGGTTAATAGGCCGAACGCTAGTGAGGCCCTGTTCTGAGTGCACCACAGCCGTCAGGTATGATTTGGTCCGGATGGCATACACAAGTTCCATCGTCTTCGTCGTCGCCAGTACACCTAGCGGCTACGGTAAGTTGTCTCTAACACAACATTCAACAAAGATGTAAATATGACTGTAAATGACTTGTGTGACGAACAGCAAATATTTTAACGTAATGATCACACATACACAAATAAATAATTACCAGTCAAAGCTGCGTAACATCTCAAAGTTTAACTGTAATCATATACGAGGCGTTGGTTGGTATCACCATGACGTGCAATTCATTCGATTTATTATTATTATAACAAAACGAATGGTCTCGTGTGCGGTGTTTATTTGCCAAGTGAAACGGATTAAAATTAAGGAGCTGTAAATGTCAATTTTTAATTTTGTGTACGTACAGTACGTGTAATCGTTTCCACATGGTGTTGAGGGGAATATTTAGACCTAGGAGCGACGAGGTAACGGGCGAATGGAGGAGATTGCATAACGAGGAGCTAAATGATTTGTACTCCTCACCCAATATTGTGCGGGTGATAAAATCGAGAAGAATGAGATGGGCTGGGCATGTGGCGAGTATGGGTGAGGAGAAGGGTGTGTATAGGGTCTTGCTGGGGAAACCGAAGGGAAAGAGACCACTGGGAAGACCTAGGCGTAGATGGGTGGATAATATTAGGATGGATCTCCAGGAGGTGGGATGTGGGTATAGGGACTGGATTGGGCTGGCCCAGGATAGAGACAGCTGGCGGACGCGTGTGAGTGCGGTAATGAACCTTCGGGTTCCATGAAATACGGGGAATTTCTTGACTAGCTGCAAACCAGGTAGCTTCTCAAGAAGGACTATGCACCATGGAGTAAGTAAGTACATGTAATAGTTTCCAGATGAATTCTCTATACGTAGTACAATATGTCGTAAATCACTTCGTAAATCTCGTCTTAGGCACGGACTTGAATTAATCTTTTTAAGATCTGCGTTCAAATGGGCGAATGTGCTTTGGAAACGCCTCTAGAAAAGTATTTTATGTAGGTATATTTAGGTAACAAGGAAATTCACTGCATTTTAAGACACGCTGCATAAGCTGTTTTATTTTTCCACAAAATTCCTTTTATTTCAAAATGTTATCTTTTTATGTTCAAGTAATATGTTTTTCATAAACCATGTGCTAAAATTTAAAAACTCACCCTCGTAGAATAAGGGATGATTGTGTGATGATTCCACTAAATATCTGAAACTGCGAATACTTGCAGAAATGATCATGCCAAGACTATTTCCTTCAGACAAATAGCATATCGATCACAATCTGGATTTCATTTAGTCAGCACACCAACTAATGCACATATATAAAAGTTTTTACATTGAAACATTTAAAATCGCTCCAACATGTTTCGATCTTTTTAGATCATCTTCATGCTGCCACAACACTAAATTAATCTAAGAAAAGCAATCAGTGAGTGCATTTTAAAATGTGACTTTAGTAAGGAACAGCGTAGCTCCCTGAAGATGATCTAAAAAGATCGAAACATGTTGGAGCGATTTTGAATGTTTCAATGTAAAAAAAAAGTTTATATTTGTGCATTAGTTGGTGTGCTAATTAAATGATTCTACGAAATGCACGGTGCAACGATGAAGACTGAAATTCATTTAGTTAATGTTCATACCTAATTTCTCGAATGATTTAATGTCACGGTTACAAATATCAGACGGCTTCTGCAACAATTCAACTCCATTGAAAAGTATTTCTGCATATGTTACGAGATACATTACTGAGATATTACAAGACATTAGTGTGTTCACGTAATATAGGGTTACAATATCTATATACAGAGTGGACCATTTCCTGCTTGACCCAGAAGCGGTGGCCGGACGCGTGTCGGGAGGGGTAATAGTCGGTGACGGAACATAGACAAAGATTCGCAGTATTTATAACCTTCAGAAGGTCTAATAACAACTCGCCAGTGCTACAGCAGATGCAGAAAATGTTGCCCTCCTGACCGAATGCGGAACACGTCGTTATTAACTCACTGGAGTTCTTCCTCGAGAACCGTCGAAATCTCGCGGTGGAACCTCTCCCCGGAACGATAGCTCAGCCGTTCAGTCGCCGGTCTCTTTTCAAGGAAGCCCAGATTCAATCCCCGGTCCGTCCGTGGGGAATTTGTGATGGATAAATTGGTACTGGGACAGGCTTTCTCCGAGTACTTCGGCTTTCTCCGGCTAGTAACATACTACCAGTGATCCATACTCATTCGTCCAAACACCACGATGTTACACAGTCTTAATAATTGGTAGCGTCGTTAAACACGCACTTACAATTCATGCCGATATAGCAACGTGAACTGCAGACCCAAACCAATACATAGGCCTCGCCAGTCATGACTGAAACTTCGGACACCACCAACCGATCATTATCCCTGGCTGTAATAAACGCACTACGCCTCGGAGACTGGATATACCTCGTTTTTCAGGTGGAACGAGCATAGGCAGAACACTACTCAGGTGGACCTGTTACAAAAAGCCAGACTCACTCTCTGGACATCAAACAACATCTCGACGTTACTCAAGTAAAGCTAGAAGTAAGGATAGAAGTGACGGGAAGAAGAGGAAGAAGGCGTAATCAGCTACTGGATGACAACCTTACGGAAAGGACAGAATGAAGTAAATTGAAAACGGAATCACTAGATCGCACTCAGTGGAGAACTTGCTTTGTAAGAGGCTATGGACCTGTCGTTAAGACAGGTTGCGGATGAATGGTTGGGCCGAAACCGTCATGGATCGTAGGCAGCCAGTTTCTTCTCCGTCGGCAGTAACAAACGAGTGCCAAGGAATCGAGACAAAATACACCCTGTTGCACATACCTCCACGGCTGTTTAGTGTGTGCGTAACTAGCACAAGAAGTGTTGCTGCATGTGACTACGTGACTCACACACACTCAACTCACAAACAACAGTACGATACTCGGGAAGCAACAACATTAAGAGGATGAAGCATGAATCAGGAATGAAGAACCGGTGTTACAAAAATACGCACAAACCCCAACAATTCAATGTCCTTAACCTAGAGTGATCCGACGTTCGAGTCCCAGTTTCCACATACTCGACATGGACATCAGCAGCTGCCCAATGCCACCAGCTGCTACTATCCCTTAGCCCAGCGTTCCACACACCCTCTGCTGCTGAGCGTTTTCGGAACACGGCGGGGGGGGGGCGAGGGTGGCCCAAGAGATCCTCAGCAGAATAAATAGAATATCAGACATGCCGATCCGTAATTCTTTGAAATTATAGCGCCACTGTTGTGACACTGCTGTCGGTACACGTAGCTATACAACTGTTATTGCTTACATGTGTACTTAAATTGCTACGTATGGCCTTCAGCAAAAAGCAGCAAGTATTTCCCTACACAGCATAAAATGGATGGTTTTAGGCCCGTTCGAAAAATTGCGAAAAGCGACTATTAGCTTCGTCATGTCTGTCCGTCCGTCCGAGCACATGGAACAACTCTGCTCCAAACGGACGGAGTTATGAAATTTCATATTTGAGTATTTTTCCAATATCGGTCGAGAAAATTTAAGTTTAATTAAAATCTGACATAGGTAACGGGTAATTTGCTTGAAGACCTGTGCACACTCATGATAGTATCTTTATGAATTCTTCGAACAGTGATAAAAGTTTCAAAGTTCGTAGAGAAAATCAAAACACACATTTTATGTTCAATAACGTTTTGTTTTTTCGAAATTCGTGCCGTTTATGAGATAATGTGCAAAAATATGGCACAGCTGGACAGGCAACAGATGACAATATAATAAGGTACCTGTATATTGTATGCTAGATAACTAAAGCTGCAGACATACACTCAGAATGTGTGATGATATTGCTTTTCCACGACAACAATGGTTACGCCTAAATGTCTTCTTATAGTGGAAACACGGTGCCCTCTGCAAGGAAGACGCCGAATTATTAAATATACTTTATATAAATTCTAGCCTCTAATTAGTTAGGTATTAAAAGAGATGTAATGAACCGTAATTCAGTGCCGTAAAGGTAAAGGTAAAGACAATCGGCACATGTAAGTGGTAAGATTGTCAGCTCTAGGCACCGGCAGCCTTTAACTTGCAGCAGACATCCCCGGTACTCATTTCTGTTAGAGGGTGAGTCGACCCCAGGGCCACATTGTGGCCGGAAGAATTAAGCCAGTGACTCCACTGCGAATAGAACACGCAACCTTCCGGCTCGCAGCGCAGTGCCTCAACCAACTGCACCACCACGTACACCCATTTCAGTGCCGTACAGCTATAAATGCCCAGTTTATTCATAACAATTACGTCTGTGTAACGTGTAGGCACTCGTCGATCACAGCTTAATTTATGGGTACCAGTAAAACCAGCAGCAAGCCTTATAAAACATTCACGATCCTTCGCGGTCCATACGTCGATAAACACCGCTCTAGACTTTGAAGTCGGACTTCCAACGTGGTTGTGACGAGCCCAGGGAAGTTTTCTACTCCACACTTTATTCCAGCCGCCGATCCCGGTGGACGTGCGGTCTAAGACGTAGGTCTGCGGCCTCTCGCATGCTAGGACTGCGCGTTCGAATCCCGCCAGCAATACGGATGTCTATCTCTTGTGAGTGTTTGTGTTGTCAAGTACAGGTCTCTGCGACAGGCCGATCCTTGTCCAGAGGAGTACTACACAGCGCGCGCGTGTGTGTCAGCGAGTGTGATTTGGTACAACAGTAACTCTCTACGCCTACAATGAGTAGATAGAAGAGGTCAGCTAAGATATAAACAGAAAGAAAGCTGTATCCCAGCCAGTAGGTTTACAGCTGTTACTAATTTAAATAAAGGTAACAGTAAGCACAGACGCCATGAAGGCAGATGGGGGAGTGGGGGCACGGCGCCATGCATTCTGAAAATCGGCACTATATGTACGTGTGGTAGCTTCACTCAGCGGCCGCGCTACCACCAACAACCATTGAAGAATTGGCTAGGTGGGCCGCAGAACGGATCTGGAAGCTGTAGAGACGAAAAGAATCCCTTGCCCAGTTCGGAAATCGTTCAGCCCTTTGCCTACTTACTATACAGCCTGATCAGATATGGCTACTCCCGATTTCTATATCCTTCCCCAGCCGTAGCTGCAAAACACCCTGCCGTCAGCGCTGCTCTAACTAAGAAATGCCTAAGCCAGCGATACTCAAAACAGTAGACATATTTGGTGTGCACGTGTTTCAGATATTATCGACTGAAAACCCGTGCACACGCTAGAGGCGCATACTCTGAACGGGATTACCCTCCCATGTCTGTCAGGAGCCGCGAATTGCTTTCTACAGATTCGGCCTCATTTGGCCTCCGTATTTGTACATCAGGCCTCGCATACAGAGACATTCTGGCATAGCTAAGCGTACTGCAAAAAGTGCACAAATTACGTTTCGTGGTTTCATTACATAGTGAAATAGCTATTTTTAAAGCAAAGCTGAATTAAGTCAAGTACAAATGTTTGCACAATGGCGGTCAACCACCCCAATGTCCACTCCTATACAGGCCTATTTTACCCACACACTCTCGCTTAGCTGGTCTTCTTAGTCTGCTTTACCCTGAAGATAGAGGCACTACGTTCCTTCGAAACAGAAAAAAACATGTACCTGTTGCAACAGTGTAACGTCCCCGAAAGCTCGAAACCTCAGCAACATCGTTGTGAGACATACGAATCTTTCAGAATCGTCTAGAATACAAATTCCAACGGAGAATAACGCATTCACCATGTCCCTGCAATGCCCCCCCCCCCCCTCACTCCAATATTCTTAGCTCCAAACGTATTCCTTGTAAGCTTGTTTTCACAAGCACTCAGTATAATTCTTCACTCAGGGTAAGAGGAAAATTTTTAAAAACATATAACAAAAGGAAATTCACTAAATTCTTCTTAGTTTATTTTCAAAATGTACCTCAGTTCCAGTGGTTACTAGTAGTTTTGTTAGCTACTTGCACCCGGTTCTTTGGACTTGATCCATTTTAGGCGCGTTTGCAAAATTCCGAAAAGCGACTGTTAGCTTCATGTCTGTCCGTTTGCACGCACGAAACAACTCGGTTCCCACTGGGCGGACTTTCATTAAATTTGATATTTCAGTATTTTTCGAAAATTTGTCCCGAACATTCAAATTTCATTAAAATCTGACAAGAATAACGGGGCACTTTACAAGAGGACCTACATATATTTTTAATCATATCTCGCAAGTTCTTCTTAGAATGAGAAATGTTTCAAACAAAAGTTGGACAGAAAATCAAAACACACATGTCAGGTTCAGTAACTATATTTCGGATGTCGTGCCGTTTATGAGATAATGTGAAAAATACAGCACGGCCGAGCAGACTACAGATGACAATATGGCGCATGCGCAATGAACACCGGATAACTAAGACTACAAACATACACTCAGAATATGTAATACCTACTGCTTTTCCATTGCTACAATGGTTACACGAATGCGCCTGTGTTACGTTATATGGGCATTGCTTATCTTGTTAATTCCGTAATCTGAGCTATGGATATGATTTTTGTATGAACAGAGTTTACTAACACTGAGATAAATTGTGCACAAATTAACAAATACTAACGTGGCGAAGATGCGACAGAGGATAAAAACTGTAACAATAAAAAGAATTGTCTACGAGATTTATCATTTTTAGGCCACAAACATTAAGCTGCCTCAATTAAGATTGAAGCTCACGTACAGCAAGCTAACCCATGCGTTAATTGTAGACTGCTCTTCAACTTTAAACTTATGCTACCTAAATACAGTCTGTTAAATTTTTAGAATAGGCTTTGTGAGTTCTGCACGGAAGTCGCTGTTTATTATCAGGAGTCAATGTAAACTAATTAGTGCTGAAGTTTTCAGGATGGCTTCACTTCTATGTATTCTGTGTATATACAGCACTACTTTTAGGACACTGAGCAGCCACACCTCTTTACAAACATTCCTTACAACAGCATCTAGGCTTTTGTTTCCGCATGAATTCTACTCGAAACGCCAGTAAGAGTCCTCAATTACTCTTTATTATATAAAAATACGAGGGTCAGTCAAATGAAAACCTTAAATATTTTATCTCGTAATTCATTTAACGCATAAGGTACACAATAACTTCATTTTTCTATGTAGTCTCCATTGCGTTCCATACAAATGTTCCAGCGCTTCTGAAGTGCATCGATACCTCTAGAAAAAATTATTTTGGCTGAGAGCGCAGCCACTCGCGCACCGCCTGCTGCACCTCTTCGTCGGACCTGAAAGACTTGCCTCCCATCGCCTCTTTGAGCGGGCCAAAAACATGAAAGTCACTGGGGGCGATGTCTGGCAAGTAGGGCGGATGTTGAAGACACTCGAAGGACAGATCTTGGATCGTTGCAACAGTTGAATGGGCAGTATGGGGCCGAGCATTGTCATGTTGGAGCAAAACACCTGTACTCAGACGTCCACGTCGTTTGGACTTGACTGCAGGACACAGGTGATTCTTTAGGAGATCTGCATACGTTGCACTGGTCACAGTGTTCCCCCTGAGCATGTAGTGCTCCAAAATTACGCCTCGTTCATTCCATAAAAGAGTCAGCATAACCTTTCCCGCAGATGTTTGTGTGCGGAATTTTTTCGGTTTTGGTGAGGAGGTATGGCGCCATTCATTGCTCTCTTTTTTGGTTTCCGGCTGGTGGTATTGGACCCAGGTTTCATCTCCGTAACAATTCTTCCTAGAAAGTCATCACCTTCTGCTTCAAAGCGTTTCAAAAGTTCCTGGCGGGCATCAACACGTCGTTCTTTCAATTCTGCAGTCAGCTGGCGTGGCACGCACCTTGCAGACACTTCATGGAACTGCAGATCATGGACGATATGGTGTGCTGATCCCTGATTCATATCCAGATGTGCGGCTATTTTATTCACTGTTACGCGGCGATTTTCCTTCGCGATGGCTTCAACTGCTGCAATGGCCTCTGGTGTCACTATTCGGTGTGCCTGACCAGGTCGAGGAGAGTCTGTTACAGAACTAATGCCGTCCATGAACTTCGTAGTCCACTCGTACACTTACTGTGGTGACAGTCATGCATCACCATACTGAACATACTGAATTTCGATGGGTTTCACCACTACTTAAAAAACGGATGACAAAAAGCTGTTCTTCTTTGGTGCATGTTGCAACCGGGGCCGTCATCTTTACACGCGCCGTCGTGTTGAATTGCTGCATCGTACTGCCACATATCGGCCACTCTTCAAACCATGAGTATCATTGTTGTCAACTTACAAGACAATCGAGCCGTGTTTCGAATTTTTATCGCACTTTTAAGGTTTTCATTTGACTCTCCCTCCTAGTACAGAAACTAGTTCAACCCCCCTCCCAAATCTAACTTTCTAATTTTCCGTTCAAAGTTTACCTTGGGCCCAAGCACACTGCTGAAATTCTTTTCAAGTTCTGCTGGGGGGGGGGGGGGGGAAGGGGACACAACTCCAAAAAAAATAAATTAAACAACTAATGAC
>Ga0123354_10004629_pt1 | contig 19574 bp, 10 predicted proteins | sample TergutLab28metaG_2_FD_97872 | JGI IMG/M metagenome (GOLD analysis project Ga0123354, IMG submission 97872) | Labiotermes labralis P4 segment gut microbial communities from Petit-Saut dam, French Guiana - Lab288 P4 | ecosystem: Host-associated > Arthropoda: Insects > Digestive system > Gut ...
TGGGGCCCCGGGGGTTTTCCCGGGGGGGCGGGGGGGGGCCGTAAGGCAACCGCCCTGTTGTGGACGTGAGGGGGGAGGGGGGTTATCTCCCCCCCCCCCCCCCCCCAATACATCTGAATGGCTTGGTGGCTAATTACACTTGGACAGCTTTTCTCAGTCGCTGCCCCCAGGTTAAGTGCTGTCCTTTATACCTGTAGACGGAAGCAGAGCTAGCTACCTCAACATAATAAACTGTAAAAGTCGAAGCTATTCCATTACAGGCCTGAACAGTCTCTTAGGGATTCATGAGGTTGAGGCTGCCAGAATCTGTAGACAGTCGACTCATGAAGGTGGTGGGGCTCTCAGTCCTACGTATCGGCCACCTTTACTCCCCAAGAGAAGATACCTGTCATATTCATTCCTATTAGAGGCTAAGTCGAGCTCAGGGTCATAGTGCGGCCGATATGATTGTCACTGAAAAATCGCAATGACCGCATCGGGAATCGAACCTGCGACCTTCCGACCTGTAAAGCAGTGCCTCAGCCAACTGCGCCACTGTAGTCTGTCTATATCAAGGCGAGTGACAAAGTCCAAAGAAAGAAGATTACGGCACTAAGTTACATACCGTCGTCAGAGCTGTACGGAAGTAATTTTTCACCTGCCCGTGCCTGTTGGGTTTATAAGGCTTATTTTTTCCGTGGCTTTGGTGTTCGTTCTCCTTGTTTATGTTTTAACTTTACGTTGTTTTTGATACGAAATAGTGCTTATTAGCATTCCGGCCGGTTGCTTTATGGAGCCTTTTAGTGCCTACTATATTAGGCCGGCTTCATCACTGCTCCTGTGCTTGTTTTGTTGTAAGCACGTCCTTTCATCGAGTGACATCTAAGGCGCGTGTACATACGTTTCACGTGTAAACATGCTGACTGTCTCGAAAAACATTAAAGATCGGTATTACTTTGTTCTCGAACCTTTTTGTCCACAATCTTAAATGGTAAATCACGCTGACCTTGCGACCCAGATATGGTTTTATCAAGCTGTGACGCCGAGAACATGCTTGTAAAAGCGAGCGGACCTAAACTAGTTCAACGTTGACACCGGTCATACGCAGCGTCATGTCATGAACACTGTGTAGTGCCGTTATTCTCAGCATCCCAGCAAATCGCCACAGACTTAAGCACAGTTTTAAAATATGTTCACGACGATGTGCATTCAAAACTGTTCTCTTCGGATCGTCTGAGTCGCTGCCCATCCGTACTTTCGCCCACGTACTAAATGGTCTAGAGTCCTTTCTTGTATCCGTATGGAATTTGGCATTGGAGAGTTTTATGAAAAACTTTCGAGCCATTTCAGTTTTCCTTTAGAACCGCCAATTTTAGCGACCACTTCACACGAAGATCTATTTTCGTGTCTTTACGCATAAACCATACACATCCGTTCTGCCTGCTGCTGTTTGTATGAGCTATAGCCGTAATCTTGATATAAAAACAAAATCAGACTTATTTAATTGAAATTCCGTATGACAAATATGAGAACCTGGTGTTCCATATAGTTGATTTCCCCTTCGTATCACAACAAAACGCTAAATCAAGGGTAACAGGAACTGTTCATGGGCTGTAGCTTGGCGGTTAGGGTTGGTACAGAAGGGAACGTACCATAGTTACGTTATACATGGATTTTCTCTAAATTGGCCAACTTTAATTGGAATCAGATGGTACCGAAAGCATAATATGGCCGTTCGGGATGTGGGTCTTAATAGCACCGTTCCCGGTATCAGTATCACTGTCGCTTTCTTTTCGTATTCTTCTTTACCTGTAAGCACACCCCTATCATTCAACGCTACAGAATCCCAACGGAAGAGAACGTGTTTTGAGATCGGGATTGGAACCGGCTGCCTCAGGAATAGAGTTGGTCGTAGTCGCGTCAGTACTGTACGGAACATGCAGGGTCGTTTGCATAAGCTTTGTAGCGAAAGAAGCAGGAACGCCATCTCCAGGATCGGCTTTTGAAATTGCGTTGTATTCAACTGGTGCTTCATTGTGCCAGAAACTGGTGAATTTATCCCGTTTGGTTTTTATGTAGAACTCGCCCTCACATTTGTGTTGAAATTCTGACCCTTAGGGTTATTTTTGTTGGAAAAGCTGTAGGTTTTTACCTGCGTCGCTATTCAAAGATTTTCCATGAAACGGTTCCCTTTATTCCTCATATAATGGCCGAGAGCAGGTGACAGTCTTTCGAATGTCGGCCCTGTTTTCTTCCTTCCATCTAGTGCAGAATTTTTTCGGCGCCCAGTAAAACTTGCTGAAGGTTTGTGCGTTCTTGGGTGTTTAAACCATGTCGATTGTAAGTAGTTACCGACGTTTCGAAGTCACTAGATCGGAACGTCGATGTGTTTACCAGTTAACAGTGCGTAACGTCCCAGAAGACTTCCTCAGCCAGGCTACTAGAAGATCAACAGATCTCAGAAACGTTCTTTTCATGTAAATCGTTTCTCTTTTGTCTCTCAACGACTCGTTTATTCTTTCTGTCTCCCTCCCCCATCGCTTTTCACGTGATGTCCATAATTCCCTGTTTTCTTGTGAACGTTATCGCTTGCAGGTCCAGGTTATAGCACAAAGGTATGAGATTACGATGAGATTTTTTTTTGGTGCTTGTGGACCCCTCTGCGTGGTTGCCCGTTTTACCTAAATGTGCGATTACTCGCCGAGCAAGAAGTAATGCCCGCGCTTGAACTGTAGCCGCGTTCTAGCACAAATATAATTGTAAACAGTGGCCGGGTCTCATGTAGTAGTGGTAAGGTATAGGTCAGTTGTTAGTCTTTTGCCAGTGAAGAATCAAGCGTAGCTGGCGGACCGGCCTATGGCTGTTGTCAGGGTAGTTGTTTCGCCAGCCGTTCTCTGTCGTGGTGCAAGTGAATGTCTCATGGCTGTCGGCTTGAAAAGTTCACTGGACAGAAACGAACAGATGACCCGTACAAAATTTGTCTGCAAGTGTTAGCAATGGGCGAGCCTAAGGTAGCAGCAGCCTTATTCAGACTGTCGTCTAATTTTTAAGTAGTCGACGGGCAGAGCAACAGATATTTGTGTCGTGGTTACACGTGCACATTCACTGGATGGTTTTCGCACTCACTACAAAAAAAAACAGCTAACCCCGTTATAACGCCAAGAAGGGGACTGAATATTTTGTGTCGTTATGGACGAGTGCTGTTATAACCGAAAGTATAATTTTACGGTTAACAGTGAGGAATTAATTGCTACCACAGAATATAATACGTTATAGATGTGCCGCTGAAACCGATGTCGTTATAACCGGGTTCGACTGTAATTTTTTTTTTGCAACATGAATTTCATGAAGGTCTTCGGCAGTTTAATGGAAGAAGTTTAGAAGTGTGATTTCGTAGAAGAAACCACTTGGTTGTAACTTGGACTGGCTGGGTGGAGGTTGGGGAAAATTAAACTCTGCCCAACAGAAATGAGTTTTGGATGCTGACTGGGCTGGAACTTGTGTTGCTTGTTGCGAGGGAAGCTGTTAAAGTGCTGCATTTACTGTTTCTTCGGTACAGTAATGTGATGTGAAGTAAGAGGGAAGCAACTGTAACTGCGTGGGATATTCAAGGAGGAGAGTTGCATTTATTTCTTTCTCCATTATTCTTGATACTTTTGGCTTTCATCGTCCCACACACTCCGTCCCTCCATTTTGGTGTTGTTTTCTAGGAACATGGGTGTCATAGTGGCGCTGCGTGTGCGTGTAATAGCCTACATACATTTGGTGGTGGTGATCTGCAGAGTGTTGGTTGGGAAATGCAGTAACACTCTTCACGGTATCTAGCTTCACGCTGAAGAGGGGTGGGTGTATAGGGGATGTGGTGATAAAGCTGTACACTTCATACAGCAGCCGCTTTACTCAAGGCTCCGAAGGCTCTTGTTACAGAAGATAAGTACATGGCCAAAAATTAAGCACCCGATATGCACTCCCTGACCAGGCACTGTTTTCTTCTTAGCGAAACGTCGGTGGCTTTTGGTGTGGGTGTGCTATTCGTTAAGTTACTCCGAGATTATGTCGCAGGGTGCGAAGGCTAAAGAAAATTCACTCAGATCAAAATACATTACTTGTGTGAAGCGTTTGTTCATTTCTGTCTGCATGTAATTTCCTTTAGATACCGTTCTTGTAAATCAGCGTGCTGAAGTAGAACCGCTGCCCAGAATTTACCAACGGAAAAAACTGTCCACTATATACAGGTGTCCTTGGATTTATTTGGATACTGGGGATCTCGCTTTTTCTGAGGAAACTTCTTTACAGTCAGTAGACCATTTGGTCGTTGTTTAATTGGGTATCTTGTTCGGCAGAGTTTTTGTCTAAAAGACTGACAGCAAGATCTGGCCCGATATTTTCATATTCAATGTAGTTTCTGTAAAATGTCACAAAATTACAATTTATTTTGCTGGAGTATGTAATTTTAAGTCAGGTGCATGAATGGCAAGTTGAGATCCAGGTAGGTCACTGTGTGAAATGTGCCGCCTGTTCATATTTACCTGTCATTTAGGTTCTGACATAAGCTGTATACACAGAGAATGTTAACACTGGTACTGCCCCGTCCCGTGCAGTAGACCTGTACATAGTGGATGATATCCCTTAGCACTCCCTACGACGGTCGGGTGAGTTCAGATAGGTCAAGTCAAAAGCGTGAGTATAATCAATTACTGCATGACATTCCATCCACTGGTTTGTTGGGTGTTTTCATTTATTACAAGCCTAAAGTCAAATTTGTGCACATCTCTAACCACACAGATCACTAAAAAAAATAACTATGTAATCACACATACACAAAACACAACTGCATTTCACCCCAGTTTATTTTGTAACTTGAAAATGCGGGTCACACGCAAGGGTCTGTCGGCTCGCCAATCAAACAACTGCCAAGGTCAATTGCAAACTCCTCATTCAGTGTCTGTAGGACCACCTGAAGATTCAGCACTGCCGATACAAAGCCGGCTATTGGACACTATCCTGTGCAAGGCTCATTTACCTCCCATCTGCCTTCCCAGAGATCAGTCTTTGTTATCTCCCGATCTTATCGTTTTCTAAGAGGTTTCAGGCCCTATAATTTTGTTTGTATTTTTTATTGTTGTCGTAGCTGTGTGTTCGAGATTTCTCTTGCCTAATACTAGATAAGGGTTCATTCATGATGTGGCCCTCGTCAGAATTGTTGGAAATTGAAATGTTTATGTATAACGGCATTGCCGCTGGATAATTTCTGATGAAGACGAATATTTCAAAGCATTTTGCTGTGGCCACTTTGTCACAGGATAATACTCCCTGTTTTCGTTTGTCATACTTTAAAGGATACTGCTATGTGTTCTCATCTTTCAGTGTATTGTACAGCTACTCGTTGCGCGTGTTGTATGTCGTACAGAAAGCGAATTGAACGCCGCAGTTTGTGCACTTGGAGGAGGTCGGGGCTACGGATTGCGCTTCAAGATGACTTTCATGGGTTTCCACAGCCTTCGGAGGCATATGGTTAGATCGCTCTCTCCCACCCGCTTTCCACTTCATCACATTCATCCTACACTGGTATGCTACAGTTGAAAAAGCGTTAAGCCCAGAATTAGTGTAGAACCTATCCGTTTTCACGTGTCCAACTTCGTAGTTTGCTTTCTCCTCCCGCGTGAGAGTAATGGCTTTGACTTCAGATTAACAGGTCAGTACGTTTAGTTTTATATAAGCTGATTAAATGTGTTCCTGCTGTTGAAAGAAAACCACAGTCCACATCATCTCATGACACACGCGTGGGTTTTCCGTATTGTGACTACGGGAATAATTCAAAGGACGAGAGTTTTAAAATACAGTGGTAGTACACAAGGCTGTGCCAGAACCTGTCCACGTGTATGCCGCGAAGTCTCATGTGGGAGTGCTAGTTTAAGCTAAACACATTCCTCACCTCTGCGGTAGATGGAGGTGAGTGGGTCAGGTTCACGCCCATCCGCTTTACCCCTGGGGAAAGATCCCCTGATACCGATTGAATAGGAGGCTCTGTGGCCTCAGAACCATTCTGGACGTTTCGGAGAAGATGAATGTTTTGCACTTGCAAGGAATCAACCGTCCATCCTGTAAACCACTAACGCCTGTTCCAACTATGCTATTATTGTGAGTTTTGAGGTTCTCGCAGCGGTGGTGCTGTTTCAAATCGTCTGGCGTGTTACGCCGCATGGACTGGTAATTGCTTATCGGCATTTCGAAATATCATATTTCCTTCAGTCCAGTCCAATCGCCATGGTCTGTTTGATCGTAAAGATAAAGGCAGTACGTCCCTTCGAAACGTCGATAGCTTATATACCGGTCGACACGGCCTAACATCCCAGACGTCTTGAAGTCTACGCTGTTGTAAAATATTTAATTTAAGAATTCATATTTTCGTAAGCGGTTGTGGCTTCGAGTTATTTCTTCTTACAGTCGACTAGTGGCGAGGTTAAGAATGCGTGGAGTTGTACCTGTACTCTTCTATATTGCGTCATGGCGTGCGCAGGAAGAACTTTGCCTTGGCCGTGCAGCTGGGACTGGGTTTTGAGCTTCATTGATTGTTGTTGTGTAATAAATGTTTATGAGTAAACGTAAAGTTATGTTTGTGTAGTTACGCCGCGCCTTGAAGGCGTGTGGGAGAGGGAAGTACAGTGTCGTGCTAGTAGGCAGAAGTAGAGGAGGTGAAAGATCAGCTTGACACACCGTCGCCTGTATCCTGGGGTCAGAGCCATCTGTACCCATTAGGTACGAGGCTGGGTGGGCTGCAGGGCTGGTCTAGGCGCTGTGGAGTGCAGAATCTGCCTCTCCGAGAATCAGACTTCGATCTGCGGTTGTCCAGCCTCGTAGCCTAGTCAGTGTACCGAACGAGCTAGGCGCGGCGGCTTCTCTCAGACTGGAAGGCCGGAAAGGTCGTAGTTTTAAAGGCGAGAAAAAAATGTGTGAACGCACTTTTGTGTCCAATGCTCACCGATGTGCGAAAGGACGTTGAACTATGTGAAATTTCCTATTCTTCGCCCGCTTATCCTTCTGATTAAGTAGCATAAGATGAAGATGAATATGGAGCGTTGGTGGAATAATACTGACAAGGGGTAAGACAGAGTTTCTGCAAAAACCTTTGCCCACGCCACTGTGTCCACCATAAATGTTACATGTGCTGGACTGGGATGGAACTTGCGCCTCCTCTGTGAGAGGCAAGTCGGTTAACCGCCTCAGCCGTGGCACATCTTCAAAGCCCCCCCCCCCCCCCAAGACTACTTTTATATCCAGTGCTCCCCGATTTTCGAAAGAGTATTGCTTTTTGTGAGGTCCCAGTCTTCGGCCTTTTGTCGTGGTAAGAGAAACATGTAGATGAATATAAATATGGAGCATTTGTGTAATGATGTTGCTTTGGAATCGAACCCGGGTATCCGTCGGCGGTGAGAGGCCGACGAGTCTGAAAGGCGAAATTTAATGCGATTTAGGTTTAAAGCTTCCGTTCGTACGTACCACGCACTGAGCACACTTCACGTCCGTTATGAAAATAGTCTGTTAATGTTGTGCAGAGATTAATCGCTAATTCCTCTGGGATGCAACGAAACAAATGCGTTTTGTGGGCGCAACGCCCAGCGCTTTTAATATGCAACCTAGTGGTGCTTTAAGTGGCCACTACGCCTTCAGTCTGTAATCTTTACATTTTTTGTAAGTAAAGTATTCACCCTTTGATAGCATATCTCTCTACAAAAAAGGAAAGTGAGCCCTCAGGACGGTGCAGATTGGAATTGCGAGAGTAGTTTATAGGCGGAAACTGTGGGCCGAATAGGTTGGAGTGTGGTAGCAATACTTAAACTTGCATTCACAGCTCGGACGACCTATCTTCAACCGAGACTAGCGCATAGGCCACAGCCTTGTACAGATCCCCGTATATCTTTTTACAGTGTGGTTAAATAACCGAGGAATAAATTGAACAAATCGCTGTAGCTTAGTGTGTAAAGTGAAGATCTTCAGCCTAGAAGGTAGGGGTTAGATGTTCGACTGCGACGGGAATCTGTTCGCGATAACGTCCATATCGGCTTGGGTACTCTTGCGTGTCTCATACAAGTCGAAGTCGCGTTAGGATAGACGGTGTCGGATCGTCCATCTTGGTGCTGCGCCCAAGATACTTGTCTCTGTTGAATACTGGTGTCGTACTGCCCCCGGGCGCCCCCATCCGACGAGAACGCGGGTTTGTTCGCTGCCAGAAGTTACCATCTTGTGTTCGTGCAGTCGGTCCCTCATCGCTTCTTTGTTCTATTTTTAGGGAATGAAGGTGGTGGAAGCGCGAGGCTAACCACACGCCTTCGTGTCTTTCAGAGGGCGTGCGACTAACTGCCGTTGTGTTTCTTTGTGGCGTGTTGCCACGGAGTTCCTGCGCCCTTCACATTATATTAGTTGTTACAGACAGTGTTTTCAACGTATTTTTTTCGCGTCCGCCTGTTACGCAAAACAAATTAACGTGTGCCAACAGGCACTGAAAATATTAACATACAGTTTGCGCTCTTCGAATTTAGCTTTGTAAATACATCTTAAATGTTTATTTCCAATTTAATATATTTAAAACAAGTTTTGGTTTTTCGATTAACGTCTTTAAAACTGAATAATGCAACAATGACAGTATTGCAGCTGACTTTGTTACCACCAGTGGCACGCGTACCACCTATTGAAAAGCAGTGTTTCCGCATCAGTGCCAACGACCATGCGTCTTGTCAATGTACGTGGACATATTCCAGAGACATCCCAGAAACAGGACTCATTTAACATGTGATGGGTTGATACCACCAGTATTGGGCTGACTAGTAGTTAACGGCCACTACAAAATTTGTCGGTGAAAATGATGGTTTGACATACGCTGTGCCAGTCGTATTTTAGAGTGGTTGCGTTGCTGCATTCCTGTGTGTGTCGAGGGCGGCGAGCAGCAGGTAATTTGGAAGCCTGACTGGGTGGTGGATCCGTCTCGTGCACGCTACCGCCTGGGAACAGCACAGCTGCCAACTGGTCCAGGACAAAAGAGAAATAAAACGTTCTCCACCCACCGTCATTCTGTACCCGAGGTGCAGAAGATGCAAACATTTAATCGATAACTATGGATGGATTTTGTTCGTGAATAATTGCGTTTCTTTTAAGCACAGCAAATTCAGCGTTCTTCGTAACTCGACATTTTTAGCAGTACGTTGAAAAGCAGCATTTAACAAGGAGACTCTTTCACCGACATACTGGACTTAATTTTAAGGAAGAAACCAGTCAAATGCTACATATTGAGCGTAGCTTCGTATGGTGCTGAAACGTGGACACTTCGAAAAGTAGATCAGAAGTACGTGGTAAGTTTTGCAATGTAGTGCTGGAGAAGGATGGATACCACTTTGACCGATTGTGTGAGAAATGAAGTATACCATAGGTCAAGGAGGAGATAAATATCATACCTACAATAAAAAGGAGGAAGGCTAACTGGATTGGTCACATTTTGCATACGAGCTGCCTTCTAAAACAAGTTATTGAAGGAAAGATAGAGAGAAGGGTAGAAGTGACGGGAAGACGAAGAAGAAGTAAGCAGCTACTGGATGACCTTGAGGAAGCGAGAGGATACAGGAAATTGAAAGCGGAAGCACTAGATCGCACTCTATGGAGAACTCCGTGTGGAATAGGCTGTGGAACTTTTCAGATGTGTAACATTTTCATTCACACACTACACACACTTTTGCGAATGTGTAGATAATAACAGCAACGGGAATGCCTCGTATAAAGACTAGGGGCCTGTCGTAACTCAGACTACACAATGAGTGAATGAATACAGTGTTGGTGTACTAGTATTATCTCACGAAATGCAGAGATTGCAATCTGTCTTTCAGTCTTCCATTCTTTGTTTCGTTTGTAAAGCGAGTCGCGGCATCTATTCCAGTTCACCTTTCCTAGTATCAGTTAATGTGAAAGATTTGCAATTTGCAGTATTGCGCTGGCACGACCTTAAGTTGCAGTGCAGACTGGCTTGTTCATTAGAGGTAAAATTGTGCTCATATTTAAAAATGACTGAGGTTTTCAGGAAACTAAACATCATCTCGGCCTATTTTCATCTGGATAAAGTGCAGGCTGTATAAACCCCGGGAGTGTCGGCAAATTCCATGTCGTAATTTATATTAGTATCTGCTGATAAACTGAAAATGTCAGAGGTTTGTTTCTGATGTAAACGTTACTAATGGCGCCAGAGACACGCCCCAGCACTGGACGGTTGGTATGTGGTGTATCGACGTCCTTGATGATGACATACGGAGGTGCGCGGAGTTTAAAAGCGTTCGTGGGTGAAGGCGTCTGATGACGTCATTGCAGTGACATGTGGGAGTGATGTCATGTACCCGTGCTTTATAACGTTTGATGTGTTGGTGGTATTGAATGCTTTGAGCCGACTGCAATATGCACATCTCGCTGGTTGAACAGTTGAACAGTGTATCGACCAATGAGTTCAAGTTCGTGTATCTTGAAAAATGAGAAGCCTTTGTTGTGATGTCTTATAATATTACAGGGGTGATTCAGGGTGAGATTCGAACAGAATGATAGATACCTCTGGAATTCGGTAAAAGGTAAAGCAGTCCCGCTACAGACCCGGAGGGGCACACAGGGTTCCAGGAAGTTACGGTTATCAGATTTCATGACAACGGCACAGGATGGTGGTAGGTTGTCAGCCTTACGTACCGGCCGCCTTTACCCCCAGGAAATGCTCGTAGTACTCATTTCTGTTAGAGGCTGAGTCGACCCCAGGGCCATAGTGCGATCGGAAAGATTTTATGTCAATGAAAAATCCGGTGACACCAGCTGGGATCGAACCAGTGACCTTTCGATTTGTAGCACAGCACCTTAACCACTGTACTACCGCGGCCCTCCTCTGGAATTCGGTAGTGAAGAGAAAACCTGGCTAATGTTGACGGAGCTCGGACCAATAAAGTGCGAAAGAGGGGTCTTCGTTTATTTGACTCAAGAGAGGGCTGTTCTTTTTTAAGGAATCCGGTAATAAACACTCTGCCTCTGTAGAACTGTATTTCTTGACCGGCTGCGTTGCCATCAACGTAAAGATTCGTACATTTTTCTTTCAATTAGAATCAGTGATGTTCCCCCAACCCAGAATGTTTTGTTATGAATACTGGCCCATGTTCAAAATATCGTGTATTCAAGCCAAAAAGTATTTGGTGAAATTCAGCAAGGAAGCTGTTCTACCGATGCGATCCACTTCTGTCTTACCAGCGATTCCATACCCGTGACGGTAAATTCACATGCCGTGTAACAGAGGAATTCTACTCAGTTGCACAGCCACTGTATCGGGGTTTGGCTATATATCAGTTGGTTGAGTCAAACTGTACAAAAGGCCGTTTTCGCTACCCCACCCCCCCCTTTTTTGGGCAGTAAGCAGCCTGTATATCTAGTTTTACGAACATTATTTTATGAATTTTATGTTATTCATATCGTAGATTTTCTTATATTCAGTATTTATAAAAATCAACAAAACGAACTAATTAAAATACAATAAAATATATCACAAAACACACCATGTCAGGTGCCAACCCCACATGTTTCAGCAGTTGCCATCATCAGGGGATGTATCAGCAACAAAGGTTTATATGTCCAACAGTATTTCAGGCGCTATTCGCCCTCACTTCCATCATAAAGGCTACAAGTCATCGAATGTTACAATTTCAGATTACACATCAACAAGTACACGTGCATACTGCTGTAACAAGAACACAGCGATGAGCATCCTCGGTGACACAATCACAGCCTCTTGTTCTTCCTGGGCTGTGCACACAAATATCCGTATCAGTATATGATACAAAAGGATCTTTTCCTGTAAAGGTGTCAGTGTTCACCTAGTGCGTATGTATGCGTATGAAAAGAGGTGTTTATATTAAACAGTATACTGCGGAGTACATACCGGCTGGAGCGTGCTGCGTAACCATGTCCGGGTATACATACTCGTAGTGCATGGAGCGAGTGTTCGTGGCATTGCTTAGGTGGAGCGTATCATCTGCGCTCCTGCGTGTTGAGTGTCTGTGTTGCGTTCAAGAGCAAATAAAGGATTAGTTTCGCCAACGCTTTGTTCGTCTGTTAAGGATCCCTGACGTTGGAATTGTTGAATGTAAAAGTTTTTGAGGCACTTCATACGCCACGCTTTGTTAGATGTATTGTAGTTTGTATAGGGCCACATTCGTGTTTGTTGTTTCAAATGTGTAATGCGTATTTTGGATTATTTGTTGTTATGTCTCTCTGATGTTCTGAAATTCGTAGTTTAAGATTGCGACCAGCCGACCAACATAAAAATGTCACATGCGTTACATTTTAGACTATAAATGCCACTGGCTACACATTCGTTTATATTTTCCTTTGGGGGTTTGAATATGTTATATAATGTCCTTCGTGAGCGCAACGCGAGAGGCAGATTGATGTGCTTAAATATATTAGTGATTTATCTTCTTAAGGGGCTGTGATGGCTGTCATCGAAGCATGCTGTGGTTGCGCGCACGCCCGTGCAGTCGGTAATAGTATTGTCGTTTTTTGTTTTTGATATTATTCAGTTGTGTATTATAGGAACTGGGTAGCCGTTGTTGCGGGCGATTTGAATTTTAGTATTCATTTCTTGCTTTTTGCATTCTTGTGAAAGAGATGGTGCGTCCTATTTAAAGAAAATCTGTATGCTGCTAATTTGTGCTCTGTATGGTGATAAGAATTGTAGTGAGTAGTATGTCAGTAGTTGTAGGTTTTCGAAATATGTCTATTGTTATTTTGCCTTCATTTCTAGTTATCACTAGTTCAAGAAACTTGATTTTCCCATTTTATTCATATACTCTTTTGAACCCAAGGTGCCTATTAATGTTGTTCGTATAGTTTAATATTTCTTCTGCCACTGTCCTGTAGCTGCCAAAAATTCATGCTGAGAAATTGGGCAGTTTTGTGTATTGGCACATGGGATATTGTTAACGACTGGTATAATTGGTTCATTTTCTTTGTGTATTTTAATCTGTGCTTTTAATGTTGAAGGTAGTGGCTTTAATTGTTTAAGATTTTTTTTGGTTTATCAATTAGCCTTCCACATTTTTGAATGACTTGTACTGTTTTTTATGAACATTGTTGGATCCTTATATATTCTGTGAACTGGCTTTCTTGTGGAAAAGTTTCTGCTTTCTGTTGGTATGTGTCTTTGTCTATTATAACCATAGTTCTGTCTTAATCTGCTTTTGTTATTATTAGATTGTTTTGCATTAATTTTCTGCTTATTGATTTTATTGTATTTTGTGTAAAATGTTTTGTTTAAGTACTTGATTTGTAATATTTTCTTGTGTGCCAGAAAGCGATAAATACTGTGTACATTAGTGTCAGGATGTCTTAGAGCGTTTTCGGTATTGATGGTTTTGTCTTGTATAAACTGTTTTGTTGGTTTCTGAATAACGTAATTACAACGTAATTCGAGTATCTTAGTTTCTTCTTTGTTGTTAGTTTTGTTTGTGAAGTTTATTTAATAATCAGTCGCCATATTTAACAATACTGAAACACCCCTTGAATCTTGTAGCCTATATGTCTTCAGTTTATAATTTTTAAAAATATTTACTAGCCGTCTTTTCCTACTTTGTAACCGCTTCGCCACTTTTCTTGTTGTTATCTTGTGTTCTGTTGACTCACATTACAAATAAAATGTCAAGTTCGTCCAGCCTCTTTAATACGTACTGCTTCCATAGTACAGAACTGTAATGTGTAAATTCAATGTACTTTAGGATGGGTACTTTCTAAAATTCATTGAATTCATCATATTTCTTTCTCGGGACTTACGTCGGTTTAGCTTATTAGCTTAGGTTAAGAATGAGTGGAACAATACCTCAGTTCCGCCAGTGCCTCATAGCATTCCCAAGGGTCAGCATTACCTTACGTTTACCTTTTTACAGCCCGCCCACACCCATACTATGTATTCCGTTGCTTTGCGTGTGCGTGTCTGTTGTAACGCGCAGACGTTGCGTTATTGAATCTGAAACCCTTTATTGGCCTTCCGAAGTCTTTAACAGGAAAGCTTGCGTATTTATGACGTCAAGATAAAGTTGTGTTTCCTTGCCTGATAAGTGTCGTAAGCCAGTCGTCTCGCGCGCGCGCGCGTGTGTGTGGTATTCAGACCGCGAAGGATTGGTGTCCATTGCTAGGATGGCCTTTTCCGTGCCCTTCAGAGTTCTGTAGAAGGATTAACAGAATGATTTAGTTGGATATTCCAAGTTGTCCTTCAGTTTAAATACAGCACAGTAGAGAAAGAGGTGTGGGGCACGCAGTGGCGCAGCTGGTTGAGGCCCTGCGCTACAAGCCGGAAGGACGGGGGTTCGATTTCCGATGGTGTCGTTGGAATTTTTCATTGACATAATCCTTCCGGCCGCACTGTGGCTCTGGGGTCGACTCAGCCTCTAAGAGAAATGAGTACCATTAATATTTCCTGGGGTTAAAGGCGGCCGGTTCGTAGGGCTGACAACCTTACCCCCTTCATGTGCCGATTGTCTTGAAATGTGGGAGCCTCAACCTGCTGTAGCCCTCAGGGCCTGTCCAGGCCTGTAATGGGATTGCTTTACCTTGTACTGTAGAGGCGTGTAGGTGGTTGGGAGGTCAACTTCAGCTTCACGGTGCGGCCGCTTCTGGTACATGCAACAGAGGACGAACTCGACATGGGCACAGTTTTCCTGTTCCGGCCCAGCAGTGAGACTCTCCCAGCTTGTTACTCGGTGGTTGTCAGGGGTTTATTGCACGCAGTTGTAAGCTGTTGGGAACGAACCTGACAGCTCACTTCACCTAGCTTCGAAGTACGAATGCGTGGAGGCAATTGTGCGTGGTACCTCTTCTCCTATCGCTGGAACAGAAATTGCCTATCGGGATGAGGTGTTTAACGTAACTGGTGGTTCTTGCAGTTCTGGAACTATAATGCTTTTAACTTTCTTCTGGTTTTATCTGGAGCTGTCGTATTCAGGAGTACGCCTAGTTGAAGTATACCGTTCGTCAGATTGAAACATCACGGTAGCGACAGTCGTACATGTTACGGAATTTTCATGAGTTATCGCTACGAAATGAAGATAACTCGGTAATGGATGCTACGCCGAGCATGGCAAATAGAAAGAGCTGCAGCACGCACGGACTGAAAACAAGTTGGTTACGAATACAAGCTGTGGAATGTACACCTTGTGGACGAAGAGCTCGTGGACGCCTAAAGAAAAGATGGCAGCTACACCTTGTTCGTGAACATTCAGCTTGGCTTGAGCTTCATTTTGCATAGTTCATGGCGATTCTTAAATATCTGTACCGTGAGAAGACTCCATGATTCGTATTGGTGGGTCTGTTCTGTTAGCGTAGCAATATCAGTATTATTTGTGCATCTGAGTGCAATATGGTATCCGGAATCACGAATTTATTTGGGACGTTTGTTTACCTTAATACGTTCCGTTTCACGCACTTATATAACCGGCCGAATAGGCCGTGTCGTAGTTCAAACGAGTGTAGCAGCGCTGATGTTGGTAGCCCTGCGCGATAGTTGCGGTACATTGAACTGAACCAGTTGGGAGCCAGGATCATGAAGATGCATGCGTCACCTGCAGCTGGGAGGCAGCTATGCTGGCTGGCTGGTTAGCCGGCCGGCCGCTGTAAACCAACTTGCAGACGTCGCGGCATTGCCATATCGGAACACGCATGTATACACCTGTGTGTGTGTGTATATCTCACATGTATAATCTCATCTTCACGTAGTGCCGACGTTACGTATGTGTGGTTATATGCATTCACGCTACACGTCTCGAGGGTGTGGTGTGCCTCATTAAGCACAGTGCACACTGCACCATATCTCTCTACAGTGAGTTGAGTGATCAGTTGCATGTTCAAGTCCAGAGCCCAATTAAGAAGACGTTTGCCTTGGACTAAACGTTCCGGGGTTTGATCTCTTGCATGAACAAGAGACTTTTTTCTCCTCTCCAAATCGTCAGCACTGGCTGTGAGTCCCACCCAGCCTCCCCTTCGTGCGTGCAGAGTCCTTCAGAAGCTAACCGGTATTCAGCTAGTTAAGAAACTGCCCGCATTTTATGGAACCCGCAGGTTCATTACCGCACTCACAGCCTACCACCTGTTCCTATTCTGAGCCAGATCAATCAAGTCCATGCCTCCATTTCACTTATTGAGGATCCATTTTAATTTAATTCTCCCATCAACTCCTGATCTTCCAAATGGTCTCTTTCCTTCAGGTCGCCACCAAAACCATGTGTGCACGTCTCGTCTCTCCCATAAATGCCACCTGCCCTGCCGATCCGATTGTGATTGATTTGATCACCCGATTAATGTTTGGTGAGGAATACAGATCATGAATCTCCTCGTTATGTAGTCTTCTCCGCCGCCCTGTTACCTCGTCCCTCTTAAGGCTATATATCTTCGTCACCATATAGTACATAGCAGGTGAAATACGGCAGTGGTGTCGATTTTGTTGGCTTGATTGCCAGGTTATTCGAAAGTTTTCTAGCATATTAAGTGACGCCCCAAGAATGGTAACCTGTACTTGAGTGTAAATTGTGCGTGTAAAAGCTTAAACATTGGGATGGGTGTGAAGGTCTCACTAGAGACTGCAAACACTGGCACGGAATTTGTGAATGGTATGTAGTATTAGCATATCAAATGATAGCGCAGGTGATGAAGAAGATGCTCTTCATTACAGATTAATACGGTGGTGATGACCAATATTTTATGGGCCAGTTTTGTGAACCATTGCGTTCCAATTTTTGCCATAATTCGGTACACGTTTAGCGTTTTTAAGTCTGGAAACTCATGCATTGGATTGTAATGCATGGAATTCGGCGGTACCTTGGCTCGATTTCTCTGCAGGTCTTACTATATTACGGTCTAAAGATACAGTTGCTGGATCTCGTGCAGGCTTGGTACTGGTACAAAAAGTGACTTTTCATGTTCTGATGGTACGTCCCACCTATTTGTGACACGATAGGATAACTTTTTAACAAGTGTGTTTAAATTTTTTATGATTTAGCTGAGTAATAAACTGAGAAGCTTTCGATTTCTCAGTTGATTTGTAGACAGACCACGCTGTAATGTCGTGGCAATCAGAGCTTGACGTATTTCGTCTAATTTCTCCAAACGACACACAGTTTGGGAGTAGTTTCTGTAATTCGAATGTGCAGCACATAAATCCGTTGATGTCAGGCGGACGATCCGGAGGCGTGCTAATGTTCTGCTCGGTACTGTGTTAATTTTGTCACATGTTGTGGGTCGCCTGATTTCTTTAAATAGAATTTTGCCAGTCCTTAAATCTGGAGGGGTGACGGGGGTCTTTGATCATTTATAAACGTGCAGTGTAGAACGTGCTGTTATTTTTACATTGTTTCCTTAAAATGCAAATAAATTGCACTTTACTGGCTAGTGGAAAAGTTTTGCAACTGGGGGGTTTGCGGTCCGATTCTTGCATAAGCTTATCGCTAAACCGGTGTACATCTAGTGTTTTCTGTATTCGTTTAAAGGCACGGTGTTAGGACAGCATATTACATTCATTTACTGCCTGGTTATTACAAAACGGCGTATTGTGAATGACATAATATGACCCTACCGTCGTCTGTAGAGTGTTCGAGTATATACGATTTACGCAGGTACCTGCACGGAGAGCTAGAAACCACACGAAACTTTATTCATGATGGCCTGATGTAAACCCGGCCCCACCCGATAAATGCGCAAGCTAGGTACGAATTTAACAGACCCGAACTGCAGGCTTAATAAGAGCTTAGATCTAAAATATTGCGTATCTAATTACCAATTAGAAAGCAGGAATATTCCACAACACTTTGAGGACGTCTTTAGAGTATGCGAGTATTTGTGTGTTTCAATCTATGTTTGTTTGTCAGCTCCATTATACTCGTCGAGTGTCAGGGTCGAGTGGTTTGCACTCCCCGTTGTATTCAGGTGGTTTGGATTGGAAATACCACCCTGAGGTAGGCTCTTCGGGAGATTTTCTTAGATTTTAGTCTTTACTGCAAACTCGCCAAGTAAGGTTATTGCCGCTTCGCTATACTTCATTTCTAAGTAACTGTTGGCCGTGCCATTTGTGAGATTCTCAGAGCGATGTGCTTGAGGTGTCCGCTGTTCTGCGATATGACGCTGTATCACTGGGTAATCGGTTCCGGACGTTTCGAAAGTACATTTCCTCGAAACGTCGGGAATCGATTACCCAGTGCCGCAGCGTCTTATCCGAGAAGAACGAAATCTCGAATCGTTTGCTAGTACCGCGACGCTGTGTAGCTGGAGGTATTAAAAGGTTCGTTAAATGCACCAAAAATGAAACACAATAATCCGTGAGATTTAGAGATTTTTAATGTGTTTGTCCACGCTGTGCCTGCGGTCCTTCGTTTTACGGATCAGTCACTTTCTTTTGAGGCCGATAATGGCCAGCCGACATCTGGAAGTGGAGGAAATGTAGTGATGTAGTGTAGAGTGTAAATTATATATACATACACACACTGTGAGTAGTAGTTGGAGGTGCAGTGGTCGTAATGTAGTTTGTATGATCTGAACAGCGAGAGAAAATGATGCTACCGTGTCTTTGCTCAGCTGTCGGCAGCCAGTCTGTAGCAGTATTTGGAATTGTCTCTTCTACGGTGGCACCAGTGTGTTCTGTGCTCGGCGTATGTGCGATTGATTGACAAAGGGAACGCTTCCATTGGACTATGGATATAGTGTCAAGGATACTTGGGGACGACAAGAGCAAGCATCAGCAACGCCTTGAAATAAAATGGGCCCAAACAGTGCGAAGGAGCTTGCATTCTTTGAAGGTTGTTACCTTACAAGGGATCATGACTGCACAGTCATGCTGCGTGTGTCCCTAAAGTAATGTGTAGTCTTTGAACATCTGTTATAGCGCTTAGTAAGGTATTTGGTCTTGGTGATTACAGATACTGAGTCTGTTTCTATCCCAGATTGGTGGATAAAATTGGAGAAAACTATTTTCTTGTATTTTTGTTATGACTTTTGAGTCCTTATATCTGGCGTTCGGCGTTCGATTTCCGACAGATGCAAGGATTCTTGTCGTCACTGCTGCGTCAAGGCCGGCTCTGGGACACACTAATCTCCTGCCCTACATGCAGGGGGGGGGGGGAGCTGGCCATTTTTATCGAAATTAAGAATCGTGAAGCGTTGCCTCCTGTCGCTCATGTTTTCGTGGCAAAGTCCTGCATTAGGCCAGGAACTTGGTGGCTAATAGAGAAAGGGTCTTTGGCGTGCGTGCACCACTTTGAAAAGAAAAGAGTCTGTCCTCCAGACAGCCCTGTTACTCTTCGTTTATCGATTTGACTGGAAGCAAAGAAGAGACTCGGTGCCAATGTAAGGTCGCCTCTTGCCACCGTTTCTCTTGGATAAAAAATTGTCGGAAAAGAATTTTATAAAAATAGGGACGGTTATTTTTATAGTCAGTCATTAAAGTGACTAGGTTTCAGGCTGGATTTTCGAGTAACGGGGGGGGGGGGGGGGGGGGGGTGGGGTTTGGAAAAAAAGAAAAAAAAAAAAAAAAAAAAAAGGAAAAAAAAAAAAAA
>Ga0123354_10004630_pt1 | contig 19574 bp, 12 predicted proteins | sample TergutLab28metaG_2_FD_97872 | JGI IMG/M metagenome (GOLD analysis project Ga0123354, IMG submission 97872) | Labiotermes labralis P4 segment gut microbial communities from Petit-Saut dam, French Guiana - Lab288 P4 | ecosystem: Host-associated > Arthropoda: Insects > Digestive system > Gut ...
GACCCGTTGCGCTGACCACGTGACACCCCTCTATCCGCAAAAGTTGGCACTAATTTCGCCGACCGGCGGTGGCCGCTCTGTCGGTATAGTTCGCGTGCGGACTAAGGCCACGGAGTTTAGTTTAGTTTGGTCTAGCATATGGTTGTTAGAACTTGTGTTTAATCAGACAGTAGAAGAAACTCAACTGCAGTACGAATGTACTGAGCGAATTACAAAGACGTTTCTATTCTTATATAAATAAATAGAAACATGAAGCCAACATTTTTTGTCTCATGTTAATACTTACAATTAGGTGACCCTTCTATGTCACTGAAGTGAACACAAATTGGTAAGATACTTACACTAACATAACCACCATGTCACTAACACTCAACACTTGAAGGCAAGTCAGTGTATTGTATGGTGTGGTAAGCTTCTTGTATTTCATAGAATCTGTGCTGCCTATTAGCCGGTAAGATCTTTATTCTTCCACCTCCTATCCGTTGGGCGGTATTATCTCTAACATTTTATCGACTTCCAAACCCACAACAACAAATGTCTTTCTAGGCAGCTTAGTCGGTTTGAGAAGGCAACTAGGTGCTTCTTCAACGCAGATTAGGACATTCGGTTCCGACAGGTATTATTTCACGTCTGATGACCACGCGTGACACAGGTCAACACAGACAGGAAACGGGATCTCAGTCGACGAGCAGAACGAATTATATCTGACAAGGACTGTCCTAAGCTTCTTAGTAAGGCCGGCACACTTTAGCACACACTCCCGTGATTTCGGATTATTTCCCACGACCTGTGCAAAGCTCCATAAAAATACCCGCCAACGTTGTAATGTTTCGCAGTGCCAGTTTTATAAACATTCAATAAGGTGCTGTGAACTAACTGTTCTGGGAGTGGGTGAAGCTAAAGAAACTAGGTATTTCTCTCCTCCGAAGAGCCGAAACCGGCTCTTGTGTCCAACCATCCTCCCATTCAATGGGTACGGTGGCTCCTTCACCGAGAAGTCGGTATGGGTATAAGGATGGCCAATTACTTCCACCTGAAGCAGATGTTAAAAATTAGTGGAGCTATACCTCCTCCACTCGATATATTTTTTTATTTTTACTTTACTGGATAGACAAAAACAAGTAGGTGCAAATAAGAGAACCTCGTTATTATTACTCTCTATGAATTTCTTGCAGTCAATATCATTACATTTTAAGTAAACTGAAATTGTTTTTCTCATTTTCTGTCGAAGTTAAGAAAACGGGAGAGTATTATACAGTTATTTGTATGTGCAGCATGACGTGTTGTTACAGTTATTTGTATGTGCAGCATGGCGTGTTGTTACAGTTATTTGTATGTGCAGCATGGCGTGTTGTTACAGTTATTTGTATGTGCAGCATGACGTATTGTTACAGGTATCTGTAGTTGCAGCACATTCTACGTCGTAGGAACAAGGTAGCAACGAGTAGATGTTTATTGCAGGGTTCTTTCATGTTTAGCTTCATGTAGAAGTTTGCGAATACATGACAAGGGATTAATGAACTGTACTGCTCACCAAATGTTATTTGGGTGATCAAATCCAGAAGAATGAGTGGGTGCGGCATGTAGGAAGTATAAGAGCAAAGAGGTGAACATAGAGTTTGGTGGGTAGACCTGAGGAAACGAGCCACTTGGCAGACTTAGGCCTAGATGGGAGGATAATATTAAAATGTGTTTTTAAGAAATAAGATGGCGAGGCATGGACTGGATTATTCTGTCTCAGGATAGGGACAGGTGGCGGGCGCTTGTGAATGCGGAAATGAATATTCGAATTAAAGGCAATGCGGGATTTTTTTTTGCCTAGCTGAAGAGCTCTTAGCTTTTCAAGAAGGACTCGGCTCCATGGAGTTAATTAGTTACTTATGAGGTTGCGTGTACATCTTGAATGTATAGAATCACGTTGCACTAAACATTAGATGAGGGAAACCGTACTTTGCAAAAGGGCAATGTAGACCGAATACTAATTTTAAAAAAGCAGATTTTTAAAAATCTTTTAGGGTGGGGTGTGGGGAAGAAACCACGTGGGTATTCAAGCAGCCAGCATGAAACATTTATATAGCTATATGGAATATACTTTGTCCGACCAATACTGTCTGTTACTGACCGCTACTATTTCCATGCTCGCGTATACGGGCTACTCAGCGGATGCAGTGTTTACGTTATATGAACCGACAAGAAGCGACAAACGACATTGGTCAGATAAAATAACGTCCCTGCAGGAAGATACCGACGTTGGTAGTTAATGTCTCCTCAGCAGACGCGTAAAAGAAAAGCGTTCCTGAGGAAGAAATAGAAAAGACAGGATACGATGTTTATGTAAGTGTACGCAATTCCACGTAAAGAATACAGGAGACAGGTGACTAATCCCAGTTCTCGGCGCCAAAGGAGAATGGCCAAGCTACTTCTATTCTAGGTGAAATAACGTAAAATGTCGCCGTATAAAGCCTTGAAAAGTCTGCAGAGCCATTCAGGCTTGATGGTATGAAATTACTTCCAGCACCTCTGCGGAAACTGAATTCATACTTCTGAAGCTCTGAACAACTGCCTAACCTCTTTCAGCTTAAAGGCAAAAGTAACAAACGACAGTTTTCCCTGCGCCCATGCACTAAGCCACAAAAATGTGCTGGAATGTGGAGGTATATATCTGCGCATATGTGACAAAGAAACTAGAGAGTATGAGGGAGTAAATATAAGTGTTAATTTTCCTGGCTACGTAATGATTTACGAATTTATTGGTCACATAATAATAATAATAATAATAATCTTAAAATTAATTAATTACCTTAAAACGCAGTAAAACAATGGGTATGCAAAAATGTGAATTGAATTAAGAAGAATAATACTTTCTTTTGGAATCTTAGGCCATGTAGGTGATACAGATTTACCGACATTTCGGAGACACACGCTACTGCCACATTATTTTAGGCTGAATATGGAGGCAGAAACTTCATTAGAATCTTCGGTAAATTCTTACCAGATTTTTATACCGTTAGGTTTCCAAAAAGAAGCATGCTTCATAGTCACATCGGCAGTACGTCAAACCTCGCACGCATTATTCTGGTTCAACACAATTCTAGTGAAAGCCTGCTGCAAAAATGGTAACGAAAATACCAGTTACATAAGGCAGGGAGTCCTGCTGGTTGAGTGTCTCATAAAGAACGTTGCTTCAAAGAGTTTGCTGAAAATAAGATCAGATACTGCAATACTTTTGCGCTGGATACACGTATCTGTTGGTGCATATCTACATGACAGCGCGGTATTTGGAGCAGCAGGCAGACTCAGCAGTTCTGTTCGAAGGAAGGAACAGATGCCTGATGTAGAACTGTAACGTGCAAGTGTGTTCTCTTCGACTTGAAAAATTTAGATTTTCTGCGAAGACATCATTTCAACAGTAACCAAAAGAATCTAATATAAATTTGCCAGTTAACTGAAGATAAGTCCATAGAGAATTACGTGAGCAGGTGTTCATTCCATGCTTAGCTGGAACTTTAATAATATGAACTTATTCAGGATATTGGACTGCTGCATTTAATGAAGTATTTATGTACACAGCCTTGTTCTATAACTGGTCCTTAAGTCATAAGTGGTGGGATATATTTGAACGGGGTAGAGCGTGTGGACAATACCATTTGATCGGCATGCTGCAAGATGAAGCTCAGTTTTATACACTGATTTGTGTAACAAGAAAAGAAAACTGTCTCGTGTTATACTGCGCCTTTACGAAAAGCAGGAGAATCAGAACACATATCAATATAACACTGGGGTTGCGCTCATGTAACTACCGTTGCCGTGGAAAAGCAAGCAGTATTATGTATTCTGACTGTGAAATTGTGGCCTCGGTTATCCAGCATGTAAAGCGCACGAGCCGTATTGTAGTGCCATCTGTGGCCTGTCTGGAGATAGCATGTTTTTTCACTTTGTTTCATGAACGGTAAGATCTTCGGAAACATAGTACTGAAAATAAAATCTGTGTTTTGGTTTTCTCTACAATTATGTCCGAAACGTCTCTCATTCTAAGAAGGATTCGACGAGATATTTTCATAAATGTAAATAGGCCTTCATGCAACATTACCCGTTATTATTGTCAGATTGTAATGACACTCGAATTTTACGGACAGAGTTTAGAAAATACTCAAATAACAAATTTCATTTTAAAAAACCGTTCAGTGGCAGACGAGTTATTCCACAAGCACGGATGGACAGACAGACACGAAGAAGCTAACAGTTGATTTTCGCCATTTTGCTAAGGCGCCTTAAAGTCCACACTGCCTGCACGTTACATCTTTATCCCCGCCATAAACTGTCCTCCTCGCGACCCTCGCGAATGTGCGAACCAGAGCCGTTGTTTCCGGCAAAAGTCTGTACATTGCATTCTTGCAATGGTAAAATATTTCCAATAACTACCTATTTACGTAACAAAAAAAATAAGATAAATTACTTAACTAACTGATTAAATAACTCCATGGAATAAAGTTCCACAGATGTTCAAAAATATACGGGTAGTTTATGAAAATCGAAGGTCACTACAGAGCCCGCCACTTATTCCAATCCTGAATCAGATCAATCCATGCCCTTATCCTATTTCTTGACGCTCCAATTTCATATATTATCCTCCCCTCTAAACAAAAGTTTATAATGCAATTTAAATATTCGCAGTTAGGACAAGCTGAATATTTCCCATTGTACCTTATAAAATAAGTCAAACACTGTCGCAAAGTTTCAAAATACTTGTGCCTAATAAAGCTTATCTTCCCACGAGATTGCTCCGTTTATACGAAATTCTTCCTGCTACACCGGCGCCACATATCTCAGTATTGCCAAGTACACTTCCACACCTCGTGGTGCACCTCGATACAAGCACCTCTTGTGTGGCTTTTCAAAATCGAGAGAACATTCTAAGAGGCAATGGAGAAGGCGGCAAGATATATAACAAAACCCCTCGCACGTGACACAGATGAAGAATGGCCGATGTCACGAAGCTTGCTCTATTATAGACAACTTGGCAAATAGCATGACTACAACAATATCGTTTACGGCACGTCTTTCACCGACTTCACAATAAACTGTGTAACGTGTAAGCTATACCTTCTAAATACGCATTCTGTACTTACTGGGGCAAGCATAATCAAAGTACATATAAAGTAATTAATTTGTTACCAAAACAAAATTAATAACGTCACCTATGCCGTGTGTAGGAGACGGTAAGAATGAGAAAAGGTTGCTATACTTGTTCAAGATGGCGAAAGGGTGCTACTTTAGCAGAGATGGGTCTTTTCTTTACTGGTTCTAAAGGGGAAATGGAGAAACTGAATAAAATAAAAAAAGGATACACGAAGAGAAGGCAAGCACCAACAAGAAAAGCAAATGTGTTCCTATTGTTCAACACTGACATAGATACAGGCGGTGGTGGTGTATGCAACCCGCTACACTTTATATCACGCAGCGCGGAGAAAAGGGCTTGACAGGGACAAAGGACAGAGAGGGGAATGAGAGAGCAACAAGGATGCATGCGAAAGGAAGACAAAGGAGAGATGGATAGGAATAGGAAATTCCGCATTCACTTCAAGGCTTCAGATGTCACAGACAAAATCCTTGAGAGAGAAAGAGAGAAGCAAAAAAAGAAAGTAAGGGCATCTTTTTATAAACCAACCAAAGTTAAATGGCGAAGAGATTCAAGCTTGTAGGATCCTGAGAGATCGTCTTTGTCAAATCCCGGCATCAGTGATGACCACACGAGGGCAGGACGCTGCTATAAGACTGTGCGTAATTTTAAGATAAATTTTGAAAATAGAACGTCCTTCTTGTCGCTACAGGCTCCTAACAAGCAACAAAATATTTCGGCGATGGACCAAAGAAACATCTTGAAAAAACTCGTCACCTTAATCATTTCAATTTCAATTTTCAAAACTCTTCACTGCCTTCAAACGTTTCTAAACTCAGGCGTATGGAACGTCTGTCTGAAAAAGGTTGTTCTCACACAACGCAAATATTCAAGAGGTCGTTAACATTGGTACGACATGAAAGAACGCGTGGTTTAAACTGACTGTCTGGTCACCAACATTCATAAAGACTCGCTGCACATTTTACACCTTTATCGCACAATAATGACAGTACTACACGTTGTGCAACATAAACCGACGAAATGCACAATTTTCAAATTAATGCTTTAATTTGGGAAGTGGGCATTTCTTTGGTTTGTGGTGAATAATTGTATCATAATGCACGGTGCAATAAAACATTAAAGAGTAATGCACGTGTTGTGGTTTGCGATCGCAGTATATAGACACAAAATGGTGTCCCACACGAAAAAAACCTATTGTCTAAAGGTTTGTGACAATGGCAGATCATTATATCAAATGCATTTTAGAAAACAGAAAAAGTCCGACAGATTGTTAAAACACACACACACACACACACACACATATATATATAGCACAGTGGTTAAGGTGCTGTGCTACAAATCAGAAGGTCGCTGGTTCGATCCCAGCCGGTGTTAATGGATTTTTCATTGACATAAAATCCTCCCGATCGCACTATGGCCCTGTGGTCGACTCAGCCTCTAACAGAAATGAGTACCAGGAGGATTTCCAGGGGGTAAAGGCGGCCGGTGCGTAAGGCTGACAACCTACCACCATCCTGTGCCGTTGTCACGAAATCTGGCACCTTAACTTCCTGGAACCCTCTGGGCCTGTCCAGGCCTGTAATGGGACTGCTTTACCTTTATATATATATATATATATATGAATTTTTAAACTGCATTAAAAATTGTTTTTATAGTGGTGTTGGAGAACAAAATCTTGTGAGATGTTGCATCGCGTCGACTGCAAAATAGTCACTAACTTTTCGGAGGAGCGTATTTCCTCGATCTTCGGGCTTTATGAGTCCAAGAGCGGACTACATAGATTTCGTGCCAGGATTGATGGCATAAGTCTGCTCGAAGGACAACATGGTGAAGGAAAACAACTGTAGTGCGGTAGGGATCACGTTCAACCTGCAGGTAGTAGGAATTCTTGTACTTGAAACGACAGAATGATGGTTGGGAGAACATTTTCTCTACATTAAACTTCTAAAGACGAAACGAAATCTGCTTTATATAAGGAATCAGTTCGTACCGCACAGTAAACACTTTCTACCACGGCTATAAAAACCTATCAGTTAATGATATGTAAAGCTGTCTATTCTGAGATCCGTACAAAACACGCAACACAAAGTTAGCACCACGTAGAATTTTTGAATTTTTAACGTGGCGATACATAAAGATATCGCTAGGCTTTAGAATGTTAAGCTATGCAAAATACTGACCTGAATGACCTTGCGCGCCGTTCGACCAAGTTGCCTCGCCTATCTGCGCTACTCTGTACGAATGCAAGGGATGTGCCACCGCTTATGACGTACAGTTCTGCGTACAGGTGTACAGGTGTACAGGTGTACAGAGAAGCCTAAGAATTTCTTGTTTATCTTGTATTTTTGGGCAGGTGAACTAAACAACAGTGGCGCTGTGGCATATATGGAAACGACCGAACAAAACTCTTGGCCACGACTTCTGAAGAGTGGAGTAATACTTGTTGACTCGAATGTTTTTGCACAAATTTCAGGAGGTATTTCAGTGATGAACGCATCTTGCACGGGCAAAAGCTGGCAGTGTTACTTAACTTCAAGCAACACGGATAGTTTAATTTCCTGCGGATGGACAGAATTAAGCAGATAAGTGGTTCATAACTTGTGTCATTCATTCTATGTTACAAGGTGGATAAATTCAAGAATTTTGGCATGGGTCAGGTACGAAGAATTTAACAGATCAAAAATATACACAAAATTATAATTGGAAAATCTTAAAAGAAAGGCCTGGGGGACTTAAAAGCAGATCAGATTGAAAGTGGATGTCAGAAGATGGGTCTTTATAAAATGCGGGAACTTTGGCCTTGTGGCTATCAGCTGCACAAGAAGGACTTCGGTCCTTACAGTTCTACTCGAAATTTATCACTGTGCTCAAATAATGAGATTTGGGTGCCGACATAAATAAATATAATTTTATTTTACATTATGTTTCATTAAAGGTACCGGATGATCTTACGGAAACGAGAGGGTACTGGGTGTCGACAGTGGAAGTACTAGAGCGCACTCTGTCGAGTACTCGCTTTGGAGGAGGCCATGGAACTATTGTGAGAGAGAATGAGGAATGAATGAACGGCTGGATGAAAGAATCTTAAATTTAGGTCTACAAGATATTCTATACTGTCTTTTACTAAAACAAGAAGTACATATAACAGTATTTACTGACGCTTTTCGGAGATATTCTTCTACTCTTGCAATAGGCGGTGTAAGAAATCTGTTCCTTTGCATTCAGTTAAATATCGAATGGGCCTATATCAAAACTTGTTTCCAGCAGCAGTTGTAAAGTCTAATCACATGAATGTTTACTTTCATAATGCACATTTTAGGGCATGTTTATAATTTATGTTTCCTATCACAAAATCTAATATGCCCCAAAATGCTAAAGACAAAATGCGTTCTGTACTTTCAGGTATAAGGTGAAGTTTGCGATCTGTATCTTGTGATATATGCTGCTCTGACAACAAGCAGAAATTCTAGTCTATATCAATTTTCTGTCTGGAGTGTGCTGTGTCTGCCGTCACATGTTGATCGAATGTGTTATTCGAGCACATAAGATGAAAGAGTCCTGTAAAGGTGTTCGGAACACTTTTTTCTTCCCAGAACCTCATAGGGAGAAGAATAAGGGACATTGCCAGGTAATCTTGCAGGCGGAGAGACTGACCCACCCCGAACAATCTGACATCCTGAACAAGCCTGGGGCCTTTGAATATCCTGTACAGCTCAACACTGACGCAGTGGGGTTCCGCACAGTTGAAAACGTGCAATTACTTCACCTATGTTGTCATACAAACACTTCGACCATATCCAGATCGACTTGTTTCGATAAGCCAATAAGTAGGTAAATCCGCACTTCAATTAATGGTGCGCTACAAGATGCTAGACGTCTGCCCGTGAAGTCTCACGTTACTGCTGATACCTTTCCAAAGACAACGAAAGATAGTGCATCAGGCAACCAGACCTGGACAAGAAGTGCACTGTTTTCATTAAAAATTACAAGTTTTAGAAGGCCATTCAAGAAATATGCGCCCGTTTAATCAACTGCACTATTCACATTTTGTACGTGTAAGGCTAAACGTAAGTCCCCATGAATTGTCGTCTGAGGAAAGGTCAACTTATTTGAAGCAAAAATGGAGGACTTCTTAGACTTGAACGTACGGAAGGAGGGTTGACGTTAACGATTAACGGATTCTGTTTTCCGAGACTGATGGATATCTGGTTGCCTTCGTCTGCAATACAGTGCCCGTCGTGAAGAACCTCCGTCCCCCCTTGTGAAAATTTGTCCAGAAGATGGGTTGTAAATGAACATGGAGTGGTAATTTCTGGGCACTGACACAACTGACTCATATAACTTTCGTCGTTTACTAAGAGATCGCCATTGTGTGTTGCGAATGAGTAAGAGGTAGATAAAATCCGTATTATTGAATATGGAAACTGCAAGCAAACCACATCACTTTACCCGTCCGATAGGTCGACGTCACTTTTTATAATAGGTGGGATAAATGTGGAAATAAACACTGATATATATATATATATATATATATATGTACTGCTGTCAAGCACAACAAGTTTTATCAGTTCCGTCAACACATACTATACGTTTCGGTCGCACTGAACATCTTAAATACATTAAATACATTGTATTTATAACTCAATATGAAATGCATATATACTGAATTGGTGAAATCTCACAAATTGTAAAAGTCATTTTCAATTACACGTAGCAATCAAGATATAGACACTCTTATAAATCCCTTCACAATATGATTTTTAACAACTGATTAAAAGATTTCACATAAAAAGGAGGACAAAACACAAGAAAACCACAAACAGGAAATATAAGTATACCTATATTTTAATAACTACATAGAGGTCAGTATGAATTCCTATAACAAAACCAACGAGATGCACTAATTTCTCAAATTTATTTTTGGAATGAAACTCTACGTGTTTCGGACAGTTCCACTGTCCACCATCAGGAGTTTTTCACTGTACACACAGCAAACCTGTATGACATATACCATTGCTATGTGTACAGTGAAAAACTCCTGATGGTGGACAGAGGAACTGTCCGAAACACGTAGAGTTTCATTCCAAAAATAAATTGGAGAAATTTGTGCATCTAGTTGGTTTTATTATAAGAATTTTTCACAATGCACGGTCACATGAACGGCAAAGATCAGTATGACTTGTACGATTTGTGAGATATCACAAATTATATATATATATATATATATATATATATATATATATATGTGTGTATGTGTGTGTGTGTGTGTGCATTTCAATTTGATTTTCAAATTAAAATGCCTGAAGATGATCAGTACGACCGAAACATGTATCTTGTGTTGACGGGACTTACAAAATACGTTGCGCTTGACAGCAATATGTATAGCAGTTTTTAAAATAATATTCCACAACGGGTGAATTCTAAAAAAAAAAAAAAAAATGGAACGTTCTGTATCAGATGAGCTGTGTTTTTTTGAACATCGAATTAAAATTTATATGTGAAGGTATCCGTGACTGGTACATGATCTTGAAAAGAATTAAATTTTCTCGAAAAACAATGTTTACTCTGGGAACTAACTAGTGAAACTGAGTAACATAATTTTAGGTTATACAAGACGAAGAGAAGAATGTCACTTCTATTACACATTTGTCTTGTGCAGATTGTGTATCATACACTCAGCGCGTAACAGTGGCATGCTCCTTCTTAACTGTCACAAAAAACGTCAAAGCAAAGCGCGTATTACTGTAAATCCTCAAACGTTAGAGGTCTCAGCATCAATCCCAGGATTTAACGACATTAAGAAGCATTGTTACCCTTAGAACTTTTGTATGGTGAAACCTATACTTCGTGCCACCATCTGGTTCCTCTTAGAATAAGTCCTCTTTCCTTTGTGAGATATAGTGTAAAAAGAGCTCGGATTCGCGTTACCATGAACGAGCAAAGAGAGGCTTAGTTTAAGCCTGGGAAGGTCGGTTGACCAGGATTATCCTGGGAAGATCGGTACGGGAGATGAAAAATACTACTCCAGGTTCCGATCAAATGCTTGTATAAAGTGAAAATATTCCAGAAATATTTCAGGCTTGACCAGTGAGGAAGATGGAGAGTCCTTCACAAAAGCTGTATCCAAATAACAGGCCAGGAGTGTTGCATTTCTGCAGTGCTTGAATATGAAACCGCACGCAACAATACGATAACTGGAGGTTTTTAGCTCGAATTAAAATTGCATACTAGTCGATAATTTTTAGCGTAATATCCACAAAACTAAACAAGTGCACAATTGTCACTATGAAAGTGTCAATAAATGCAAATTTGTGGAATAAGGACTTCTTTGGGTTGCCTAAATCTCATAATATTTACTCACATTTTATGGAATTCGAAGACTGATTACCGTGCTCACAACAGAATACCGTGTCCACAGCAACGTACCGTGTCCACAGCAGACTACTGTGTTCATAGTAGACTACCGTGTTCACAGCAAACTATTGTGTTCACAACAGCATACCGTTTCCACAACGGTTTATAGTGTCCACAGCAACCTATTGTTTCCTCAGTAGCCTACCGTGTCCACAGCAACATACCGTGTTCACAGAAACCTATCCGGTTCACAGCAACCTATAGTGTCCACAGCAACCTACTGTGTTCACAGCAGCCTACCGTGTCCACAGCAGCCTACCGTGTTCACAGCGGCCTATAGTGTCCTCAGCAAACTACTGCGTTCACAGCAGTTCACGGTTTTCACAGCAGCCTACCGTTTTCACAGCGGCCTATAGTGTCCACAGCAACCTACAGAGTTCACAGCAGCTCACCGTGTCCACAGCAGCCTACCGTGTCCACAGCGGCCTATAGTGTCCACAGCAACGTATTTTATCCACAGCAGCCCACCATGTTCACAGCAAAGGACTGTGTCCAGAATAGCCTACCGTGTTCACAGCATCTACCGTGTCCACAGGAACCTACTGTGTTCACAGTTGCCCATCAGCGGATCACGTCCTGAATCACCTGAATCTATAACAAATATTATAGTTAATTACGAAAGTGCTATTTCACTTTTATCCTCTCATCTGCGCCTAGTAATTCAAAGTGATCCCTTTATTTCAAGTTACCCGACTAAATGCTGTACATAATTCTAATCTCCTCCAAGTCTGCTACATGTCTGGGCACACCGTCCATACCGTCTTTACTGGTTTAATGACTAACAATACTAAAAAATATAGTAACTTACAAAATTGTGTCGGCCATTCCGGAACCCAAACATTCTGCTGAACACTGCATTACAGAAATTACAAAACATTCCGAAATATTATGTAGTATCTGTCAGCGTTGAACACAAGCGGGACACAAAACGATAAAACAAATTAGGCCTACTTTTACATTACGCATTTTGTCACGATGTTTGTCGTTGACATGTATGTATAATTTGTACACGGAACAACAAGGCAAATGTGATTGATTTGACTTTGTGATTCAATTAAGTTATGGGACAAAATAATTACCTGTTTTCCTTTGAGTTTTGATTCATTTAGGCCGTCGGGCTATATCACTATTTGATTCAGAGTTTATTACAGTTGCGAACTATAGCCTACTTGAATTAACACATAATTCAATTAGGCTATAGCCCTACGTCATTAACTGACTCTTGAGTTTAATACTAGTACAATCAGTCTGCAGAAATGTACAGCTAAATATCTGATAACATAAACTGAATTTTCCGTACCAAAAATGCAAAAGCAGCTTGCCACAGGAAATGATCCTCGGTCATTTCGGTCCACTTCGCACATTCGTAACTCATTTCGATGTTTTATCTACTGTTCTTTCACGCGTCACAGCTGAAGAGGGATATTATCTAGCAAAACTTTCGAGTAGATATTTCTCACAAGGCACTTTGTCCAGAGTATTGCAGATGAACACTTCTGTTAACTGAATGCATCTCACACGTTCACTGAGAATTTCCGAGACCAATTTCAAATCAGAGATTACTAATTAACAGAGGCCTGTTCGATCCGCTTAGTTGTCAAAGCCAATAACACTTCCACTGTTGGTAAATAAACCCACGTACTTCGAGTTTCTATTTTTCTGTGCTTGGGGACAAGATAACTTGACGTAAGTTTACAGGCTTCCGAAGAGATGCAGTTGAGATCCTTGTTCTGGTGGGATATTTCGCTCCATTTCGACACCGTTATGCCGGGCAACAAACATACAGCGACGGAGCGCAATATCTCAGACGAGAGATGACCACGAAAACTCGACTTCTGTCTGTGTTCGTAACACGTTTAATATTGAAAAAGGCAGGGGCACGCGGTGGCGTACTTGGTTGAGACACTGAGCTACAAGTAGCGGGTTCGATTCACGATGGAGTCATTGGAATTTTTCATTTACACGATCCTTCCGGCCGCACTATGTGCCTGGGGGGTCGATTCAGTGTCTGACAGAAATGAGTACCAGGAATATTTCTTGGGGGTAAACACGGCCGGTGCGTAGGGATGACAAATTTACCACCTTCATGTGCCAAATGTCATGAAACCTGGGAGCCTCAACCTCCTGGAACCCTCAGGGCCTGTTAAGACCTGCACGGAAATTGCCTTACCTTTAACTCTTACTGTAAAAGGAATTGATTTCTTTAAAGTTGAACACAGTTATATCAACATTTCATTCATGAATCAACATAGAATTTTTCTTGCGCTAAGTTTGAGATGTAATGCATTTCATAAATAAGCGGTTTGTGAGGTTCGAGTCCTCAGTTATTTTTAAAGTGGGGATAGAATTGGGGAATTCGAATTCTGGGAAACAATAGTGAAAGGAACAGATTAAAAGCTCTCGGTTACTTCTATGCTTTCAGCGACCCTACAGAGTCACACTAGATAACGGTAAGTAAAAGGGCCCCGAAATATACAGAAGTATTTAAGTGATTTTGACGTTTTGCTGACCGTGCGTCTCAGTATATTTATCTCAGTATTTAACCAACTTGATGCACAAAATTTGTTTCTCAATAAGTTTCACAATAAGTTTTATTTCATGCTTCTACATGTTTCGAGCATATGTGCTCATCATCAGTAGATCAAAATTGCATCACACAGCCTCTGGTATCATCACACCTATAGGTGCTCGAAACATGTAGAGGCATGAAATAAAACTTATTGTGAAACAAATTTTGTGCATCAAGTTGGTTAAATACTGAGATAAATATTTCAGTGACGTTAACACTTTTACTCCAGCAATTGTACAAGCATGGTGAATGGGGCGCAGCATCTCCAGAGCAGCAACATGAAAATCAATATCTTGTTTGTACGTATGTGAGTGTGTTTGTCGGCTTCGCGGTTAATTATTAAACGTGACGTAGGCACAACAGAGAGTAGCTAATTAGTCCGTCGTTAATAATCCCCCTTCCTTGCTTCAAGGCTACTAGATATTACAAAACAATTGAATAATGGAGTACGCCAGGAGGGTAGGCATTGGAGAAGCGAGGTAAGTATCGAGTCACCTTGCATCAAAGCGCCATTACGACTTCACAGGTAATGTACACTACCTTTTGTCGTAATTGTTGTCATGCTGCTAACCAATAGCAGGAATTCTGACACCAGAAACTTCCGGCATTGTACTTGGAGAGAAATTAGAATTCCGACGCCAGAGATGCTTTCAAAATACCAGTGTAATAAATACGTCACAATTTTCAGTTGGATGATCTCAAAGTGCCCTCATGATATCTTGCCAAACCGGTAAAGAAAAGTCGTTACGTATGAGAATTTAGGATTCCATATTTGTGAGAATTTAGCCAGCGGTCTTTTGAGTTTCGCCGTCATTTAATCCAAACGTAAGGAGGAACCTGCTCTCGGCATCTTCCACCAGGAGACTATTTATACTTGTGTTACGGCAAGAGTGTTGTAACGCACAGGAGGATTAAGCAGGACGCTCAGGTACGATGCAGACTGCAACGTAAGCGTTCAGCCATTAAGTCGACAGATTTTGAAACGTGTTTTTGATCTCATTTGCAACCTGAAGGGACAATATAACTTTACGTGGACAAATTTAAAAACAGCTCCTTTGAACTGCAAGGTCACTATCACATACATGCAATATGAAGTTCTCGAAATGTCTGTGCAATCACCAGTTTCGTCGAAAATACATATATAATAATTTACTTTTAATAAGCAATAAAAAATAGCTTTGACCAAAAGGATTAAAGTTTCGTGTCCACAAATAAAATGGAACGAGAGAACCGTAATAAAGCGAAGCATCAAAGAATCATAAGTAGCAAGTAGTGATAATGGGAACTGGAGAAAAGTCCCTTGATATGCACTGCAGTGTGTTGAGACAAGGACATGTTAAGGATTTATATATAATAGTGGGAAAAGTACGAGGAATTGGTTATGATAATACGACCTGGGGTAAATATCTCAAGATATCTGCAGTTAACAACATCTGAAAAAATTTCGAAACTTCAACGAAAAAAAGAAACTATAGTAATTACTGTAATTAAAACATTCTTATTTTCCACGACGCAAAAGCCTCTAGTGCGCAAGGGCTTCCTCGGTATCGAAGCTTCACGATCACGCTCAGTTATACACACCACAACTGGCACAGTCCCTTTGGACGAAAGATCAGCCCGATACAGAGACTTATACCTGATAACAAATAAGACTTACAAGAGACAGACATCCATATCCTTGGTGGGATTCGCATAGGCAACCCCATCAAGCCAGCGGCCGCTGCCCCACGGCTTTAACCGCGCGGCCAATGGGATCAAGTGACTGAGCAATACCAGAAATTCGAGGATAGATTAAAGTCGTTAAAATGCGTTTTCTGAAATCAGTGCGAAGAGTGAAACACAGGATTGGGAGATGGGTAGAATAGTGTGGATAAGAAACCAACTAGATGTCACTTTTTTGTTATCTTTTATTTTCTCCTTTACAAGTTGCTCAACATGTTTCGGGCAACCATGTACCCATCTTCAGGAGATGACGACTGCGTAGTGTTACCGCCACGTGTTGGTATTTTTCCGTGGCTGCAGAAATGCTGTCAGAACCGGTTAGCAGGCAGTATGTCCATTGAGGAGTTCGTAGCTTTCGTAGCCTTCCTGCAGCCACGGCACAATACCAACACGTGGCGAAAACACTACTAAGTCGTCAGATCCTGAAGATGGGCACATAGTTGCCCGAAACATGTTGAGCAACTTGTAAAAGAGAAAATAAAAGATAACACAAAAGTGACATCTAGTTGGTTTCTTATCCACACTGAATTACGATGCACGGTCAACCACACATCAGATGGGTAAAATAATTAGAATAATGAACTAGATTGAATCTATATCGCTAAAATTGTCGGAGTAAGGAAACAGATGGAACGTTACCTGTCCAACAGAACTGTGATCCATGAGGAGAAAGAGAATGCTGGGAAGAAGTGTAAAAAGTCGCATGAAGGGCGATTATATTCGGGACGGAAAAGGTCGTTTAGAGCCTAAGTCTCAGCTTAAACATAAGCTTTAAAGGGACTTACGTTACAGAACGGCATATTTTATTCAGTGAAACTTTAAAGTTATATTTTAAGCAGTGAAAAATTTCAACAACATTATACTAATGAAAACAGAGATTCCCTACCCTTAGTAGCAGCTCTGTTGTTTGTTACAAACTCTTGGCCGGTCTTAGGCCGCTCTCGAATGCTGAATACTAAGAAAGTTACGCGTTAATGGGCTGGGATATATGCGCTAATGGACTATGTGTCTTCTGCAGGTAAATATACGTATACATAAATGAGGTAAGCTACTACGTACAGGTACACAATGGGTAGCAACACGACCATAATTTTGTATTTTAGAATGTTGTGTGCTAGATTCTGTTATTCAGAAGGGGATTCTATTTCCTCCATCTCATCCAACAAGCTGCCCCATGAATGGATTTTGAGCTTATACTGATTTCCATTTAAGGTGGACACAACTACATTGCCGTAAAAAAATCCTGTATGATGCCGGGAATATTGGGACATTTCGGGGGATGTAGGGAGAGGACAGAGAAAATTATATAATCAAGAATTTTTTTATTTATTTTTATGTTTTGCTGACTGTGCATCTCAGTATAATCTTCATAATTAACCAACTTAATGTACAAATTCTTATTTTATAATAGTTTATTGTATGCCTCTACATGTTTCGACCACTATGTGCCCATCATCAGGAGGTCAAAAGTGTATTGTACAGCATCTGGTATCATCACACCTGTAGGCGGCCGTCCGGTGCACAGGTTGAGAGAGAGGACTCTCTCTCTCAACCTGTGCACCGGACGGCCACCTACAGGTGTGACGGTACCAAATGCTGTATAATAAAATTTTGACCTCCTGATGTTGAGCACATTGTGCTCGAAACATGTAGAGGCATATAATAAATTTATTATAAAACAAGAATTTGTGCATTAAGTTGGTTAATTATGAAGATTAAGAAGAATTTTTGAATTTGTGCTCTTCACATAATACGATCAGGTTCCTAGGAGGGTACATAGCACACATGCATGTTACAGGATGTAGGCAAAAATTAAGAATATTACTCGGAACAGCAGAAGGAAAGAAGTTACATGGGAGACCTAGAATAGATGGAAGGAATATGGTAGAAGGTATATTGAAAACAGCAAACGAGAAGGACTGGGAACATCTTGTTCAGTGGTCGGATCATGCAAATGAGGTAAATGTCTCTCACGTTTGACAGAATGTAGGAAGTTACTGTGAGCCTGTAGGTCACAGAGGCTGCGACCCACAGCGTTTGTTTTGACGTTAATAAATTCTGTGCTTTGCCCAAATGGTGCATTTGTATGAACAACAGTGTCCTTAAAGAAGATATCTGGTAGAAATCAACCGACTTTCACTACATGAAAGTAGTTTTAGTAGGGAGATTACTTTCACACAAAAGTCCCTGACAGCATCGTGTGTTTCAGCATCTCAAGTCATTTTTAAGTACTGAACTTCAAAATTCAAAATAATCCCTTCATTTCCACACTACCATTCTGGGAAGGTCTGCGCCTTCAGGGATGCATCGCCATGTGAAATTACCATTCAACATGAAGTAACATCCCAGAGGGCTGTATCTCCCCACCGACGATGTTACAGCCCCAAATAGCGCAACCACATGAACATTACGCAAACGATCACTGCGACTTTGTGGCATTCACTTGGGAAAGCAATGCGCAAAGGAGAGAGTACAACGTGAAAATGCACCTTCACACTTTGAAGACCAAAATTTTACTTGAATTACATACAAATATTATTTCTGATACAAAATCGGGACTCTTTCGGAGCTTTTCAAAATAAAATCTGTCATGGTGTAATGTAGTACGAACAGTCGTAGGGTAACGGCACACTATTAAGGTGGCGCAGTATTATCTACGACTCCTACACCTCCTGCATTATCCTAAGGACCGGATACAAAATCAAGCACTTTCGGAGTTTTTCGCGAAGCGACGCAGCAAAAGCGACGGGACATGACGCGACTCAGCAAAATCTGCGCTGAATATGTTCTTAGAATAATGGGGAGACACAAACAGAACGTGCTCATAACAGTGCACTACTGACATAAAATATCTGAATAAGCATTAGTGCAACCGGTTAATAAATCTTCACGAACCAAGAGAAAATAAATGAAGGAAGGAGGACGAGTGCGTGAATATCGCGTGTTCCCTACGAGGTACGCTCTGAGGACGTAAATTAGCGAGTGAATATTGCCGCGCAGGTCCGGGTTTGATCCTGGCCCAAGACATGTCAGATTTATGGCGGACAATATTAAAGTGAAGCAGGTTTTACAACAAGTACAGTAGTACTTCTCTGCTACCCTCCCAATAACACAACACAAATGTTCCATTCTGATCCTCATCGTCGTCTTAAATACTGCTCTGATCAGTAGGACAAGCAGGCGAATGCTGGGAGCCTTCAAACAAAGCAATGCTGTGTCCGACATACGGAAGCACTCGACGTAAAGTTCCTTTCACACGGCAGCTCGTCACATAGATGGCTAGTTGTGCAATATAAAGCGTAATGACAGAATGTGGTGTGTGTGATGTGTGTGGGTGTGTGATGTGTGTGGGTGTGTGATGTGTGTGGGTGTGTGTGTTTGTGATGTGTGTGATGTGTGTGGGTGGGTGTGTGTGTGTGTGTGTGGGTGTGTGTGGTGTGTGTGTGTGTGGGTGTGTGTGGTGTGTGCGTGTGTGGGGGTGTGTGTGTGTGTGGGTGTGGGTGTGTGTGTGTTTGTGATGTGTGTGATGTGTGTGGGTGTGTGTGTGTGTGATATGTGTGATGTGTGTGTGTGTGTTTGTGATGTGTGTGATGTGTGTGGGTGTGTGATGTGTGTGTGTGTGTGTGGGTGTGGGTGTTTTTTTTTTATTTGATTTATTGAGCATGCTCCATTACAAGTTAGTAATACTACATGCTTCAATACTTTGTTGTAGGGGATGCAGTGGCCAGC
>Ga0123354_10004631_pt1 | contig 19573 bp, 10 predicted proteins | sample TergutLab28metaG_2_FD_97872 | JGI IMG/M metagenome (GOLD analysis project Ga0123354, IMG submission 97872) | Labiotermes labralis P4 segment gut microbial communities from Petit-Saut dam, French Guiana - Lab288 P4 | ecosystem: Host-associated > Arthropoda: Insects > Digestive system > Gut ...
CGACCGTCTCTACGAGCGCGGGGCTGTGACCGAGGACGAGCGCCGCCAGGAGCTGATCCAAATCTGGACCGATGCCACCGCCGAGTTGACCGCCGCCATGGAGGCCAACTTCACCAAGGACAATCCGATTTACATGATGGTTCACTCCGGGGCCCGAGGCAACATGACCCAGATGCGCCAGATCGCGGCCATGCGCGGCCTGGTGGCCAACCCCAAGGGCGAGATCATTGCCCGGCCGATCAAGTCCAACTTCCGCGAAGGCTTGTCCGTGGTCGAGTACTTCATCTCCACCCACGGTGGCCGTAAAGGCCAGGCTGACACCGCCCTTCGTACTGCTGACTCCGGCTATCTGACCAGGCGTCTGGTCGATGTCTCTCAGGATGTCATCATCCGCGAGGAGGACTGTGGCACCGAGCGCGGGATGGTGAAGACCATCGCCGTCGCCAAGGACGGACACTGGATCCCGGTGGCCAACATCGAGGCGTCTGTCTACGCGCGTGTCTTGGCGGAAGACGCCATCAACGACAAGGGCGAGGTTGTCTTGCCCGCAGGTTCGGACATCGGCGACGCGGAGACAGCCGGAATGATCGAGGCCGGCGTCACGGAGGTCAAGGTACGCTCGGTGCTCACCTGTGAGGCGTCCTCGGGGACCTGTGCGAAATGCTACGGGCGTTCCCTGGCGACCGGCAAGATCGTCGACGTGGGCGAAGCGGTCGGAATCATCGCCGCGCAATCCATCGGCGAACCCGGAACCCAGTTGACGATGCGTACCTTCCACACCGGTGGTGTGGCCGGGGACGACATCACACAGGGTCTTCCCCGCGTGGTCGAACTCTTCGAGGCTCGTACCCCGAAAGGCAAGGCGCCGATCGCGGGAGCCGCTGGTACCTTGCACTTCGACGATTCTGAGCGCACGCGCAAGATCGTCCTGGTCCGCGACGACGGGGAAGAAGACCTCGTCTATCCCGTCCCGCGCCGTGTGCGCCTGGAATGGGAAGACCAGTTCGGCCAGCTTCACAACATCCAAGACAGCATGCACGTCGAAGCCGGCCAGCAACTGACAGCCGGAACCATCGATCCCCAAGATGTCTTGAGGGTACGCGGGGTTCGCGCCGCTCAGGAACACCTGGTCGACGAGGTTCAGCGGGTGTACCGCACGCAGGGCGCCCCCATCCACGACAAGCACATCGAGATCATCATCCGCCAGATGCTGCGCCGGATCACCGTCATCGAATCGGGGGACACGGTCTTCCTTCCTGGCGAGTTGATCGACCGCTCCACCTTCGAGGTGGAGAACCGCCGAGTGCTCTCGGAGTCGGGATCCCCGGCCCAGGGCCGTCCGGTCCTGATGGGGATCACCAAGGCCTCGCTGGCCACCGAATCGTGGTTGTCGGCCGCTTCCTTCCAGGAGACGACGAAGGTTTTGACCGACGCCGCCATCCAGGGGAAGTCCGACACGCTGGTGGGCTTGAAGGAAAACGTCATCCTCGGCAAGCTGATTCCCGCTGGAACCGGCCTGGACAGGTACCGGAACATCCGTGTCGAACCGACATCGGAGGCGAAGGCCAAGGCGTACTCGATGTCCTTCGACACCTATGCCTATGACACCGGGTTCACCGGCGGTTCAGTTCTACCCATGGATGACTACGAACTGTAGGAATCTCCCGGAGGACTTGGCCCGAATCCACCGATCCATTGCTGCTCCGCGACGCTGTGGCGGCACGCTGGCTCGTCGGGCGTCGCTCAACAGACGTCCAGTCTGCCCTCACGCCACCCGCCGACCCATCGCACCCCCACAGTGTCGCTCGCGACGCAACCGATCGGTGCATTCAGGCCTGGGAGCGTGCTGAAATACCATGTCCCGGCTGCGGCGCACCGGGCGAGCAAATCTTCGGACCCCACATCTTGCGATGTACGTCCAGTACGTGTACAAGATGTGGGGTTCGAATCTTCGCCCGTCCAGCACGTCCTCGCTCGGAACAGCGTATTTCAGCACGCTCCTAGGACCGGCGCCCGAAAGAGCCGAAGGCGATTGATGCGACGGTGATGATCCCGATCCAGACGACGACCAAGCCGATCAGGCCCGTTTCACTGAGCGCTATCGCCGTCAGTGGAATGGAGACACCCAAGATGATGGCCAGATAGGCGATTCGTATACCGTACGGGGTTGACTTCTCCGGCCTGGCATTGGGCACAGGGGAAGGTGTTCCGACATGCCGCATCACGTTGCTGGGCGGGGTCGGCGCAGGATTCACACCGGGAAAATATCCTGGTTCTGAAGGAGTCAGCGGCCACGCGGCTTCCGGATCATGGGTCATGGGGCCAAGTCTATGTCAAACCGTACGAGCAGAAAACCAGGCTCTCGTGGTCAGTGGGCTCGCCGGCGCATGTCGAGCACCGCGAAGATCAAAGCGATGGCGATGAAGGACGCCGAGATGATCAGCGACAGGCCGGCGGCGTTGCGGGAGGCGACGGCTGGGCCGCTGAGGGAGATGTCCGACGTGAAGACCGACAGGAAGACCGCCAGGACGACTGAGACGCCCACGGCGGACCCTGCTCGTTGGCCGACTTGGAGCACGGCGCCGGCGACCGAGCCCTCCTGGGGAGGGACGTCCTGGTAGGCGAGGGCATTGTTGGGGGCGATCACGAATCCGTTACCGGCACCGGCGAGGAAGAGGGCAGCGGACAGGACCGGCAGAATCGAACTGATAGGCGAGAGATGGATCAGGCCGATGACGAGAATCAGACCGATCAACGCGGTGCTCAAACCGGCGACGACCAGGCGTCGTCCGAAGCGCGGGACGAGACGGCCGGCCTGGGTGGCGGCCACCCCCGAGGCCACGGCATAGGGCAACAGGACGAGTCCGGTCGCCAAGGCGCTGTGGTGCAAACCGGACTGGAGCATCATGGACATCACCAGCATCAGCGCTGAGAATCCGGCGAAGTAGGCGCTGCCCACTGCCGCCCCGAAGACGAACGAGGGATCGCGCAACAGGCCCGGGTTGAGCACGGCCGCATGGTATTTTCGCTGGTAGCGCCGCTCCCAGAAGAAGGTCACCGGGGCCAGGGGGAAGGCCAGGGCCAGCCACCACCAACGTTCGGGTGAATGGAAGAAACCACTGTCGGGGGTTGTGACGAAGGGGGCCATGAAGGTGGCGGTGCCCAGGCCGATGAAGATCAAGCCGACAATGTCGAGCCGGGTGGAGGACTTGCGCGCCGGCGCGCGTGGCAACAGGCGTCGGGCCAGGGGAAGAACCGCCAGACAGATGGGTACGTTGATGAAGAAGATCCAGCGCCACCCGTTCTCGGTTCCGGCCACGGAGAGGATCAACCCGCCGATGAGGGGACCGATAGCCGTGGAGAAGCCGATCGTCGCCCCGAGAAAGCCGAAGGCTTTGGCACGTTCCCGGCCCCGGAACATCTGTTGGATCATGCCTGAGACCTGGGGGTTGCTCATGCCGGCGAATGCGCCCTGGAGGAGGCGGCTGACGGCCAATTGGGTGTCTGTGCGGCTCAGACCCGCCAGTAAGCTCATGAGCGCGAATCCGGCCATGGCGACCATGAACATCTGCCGGCGTCCGTGTGCGTCACCGATGCGGCCGAAGGGAACGAGGACCAGGCCGAAGGCGAGAGTATACCCGGCGACGATCAACTGGAGCTGAGTGGCTCCGGCATGCAAGGCGGACTGGATGGAGGGAAGAGCAACGTTGACGATGGACACGTCGAGCATCGTGACGAACCCGCCAACAAAACAGACCGCGAGGGCCTTCCAACGGCGGGGGTCAGGCACGTAAGAATCGGGATGGGGAGTAGGAGAAGTTGTCATTGGTGTGTGGAAGTCTACCCGCAGTGAGCCGGTCGCGAGGCTCCTGCCCGCCATACGTCACAGGGGTCTCGATCCGGAATGGATCGGGACCCCTGAAACTTTTCAAGTCAGACGCAGCCAAGGTGCTAGCGGCGGATGTATGAGATCAAGCGCAGCAGGTTGATGTACAACCAGACGAGCGTGACGGTCAGACCGTACGCGGCCCTCCAGGATTCGCTGGCGGGCGCCCGGTTGGCGATGCCCTGTTCGATGTACTGGAAATCATCCAGGAGGCTCAACACAGCCAAGACAGCACCGACGGCGACCAAGAGCCAGGCCCAGATGCTGACTGAACCCGAGGGTCCAGGGAAGAGGCCGAGATTGACACCGAGAAGGGCGAGGAACAGGTTGAGTAATGCGGTGACCGCATAGGCCATGATGGCGATCATGACGACCTTGCGCACCTTCGTGGACAGTCGGAACTTGCCAGAACGGAAAGCGATCAGGGTCAGTGCGGCAGCCACCATGGTCGCCATGACGGTTTGGACCACGATTCCTGGGTAAGACGCTTCAAAAATGACGGAGTACGCCCCGAGGAACACGCCTTCCAGAACGGCGAAGATGATCGCGGTGACAGGGCCGATCTTGCGCCGGGCGCCGGCCACCAGAGCGAAGATGACGGTGGCCAGCATGCATAAGGTGCCGACGGTGAAGACTCCGCCCATGGGCAGGTTCATAGTCCAGGTCAACCAGCCGGTCAGAACGGCGACGACAATCGTCGATCCCAGCGTGATGAGAGTCTTGGTCAGGACATCGTCCAGAGTCATCACGCCCCGAGAGGTCGGTGGCTGCGCAGGGGCCTGCCAGGATTGCGTGGGAGGCTGTTGGAATCCGGCCTGGGGAGGGGGAGCGTACTGCTGGCCGTTGGGCGGCTGACCGTACATGGGTTGGCCATAGGTGGGCTGACCGTAGATGGGTTGACCGTACGGTGGTTGTCCGTTGGTCGGCTGGGCGTACGGCTGCTGCTGAGCGTACTGCTGCTGACCCGACGGGTCCCAGGGGACGTACTGCGGGGATGACTGCTGTTGGGCAGGCTGGCCCGAGGCTGAGAAAGCCTGAGACTTGGACAGGACAGGACTGGAGAGTGTCCACTTACTCGTCACGTGAACTCCTTGATTGGCATACCCTTTAATTCTATCGCGAAATGCGGGATTCACGATGGGATACGGGTCCCGGTTAGTGGATCCGGGTCACGAAGGGAGGATGTCGCCGGCCAGGCTCAGATGGACGGTTTTGCCCGCCATGGTGACGGTGGCGGTGGGGGTGGTGTCGTCCGCCCGGCGTTCGATGGTCAGCTCGAAGCCGGCGGACAAGGGACGGTCGAGATGATCGGCGGCATTGACCAGGATGGTGGTGACGGCGCTCGCGGTGACGGGGGAGGAGTCGAAGGGCAGGGGTTGGGAGGATTCGGCTTTGAGCTGGTCGCGGACGGGGAACCGGGGGGCGCGCACAACATGCATGATCTGGTCCTGGCCAGCCGGGAGGTCGGCGTACATGCTCAGATCCGAGGCGATACCCACCCGGACCACGGTGGTGGCGGCAGGCAAAACGTCGGTCAGTTCAGTGGCGAGGTCTGAGGCGGCCGTGGGATCCACGGTCCGTACCAAAGTTCCGTCAGGTGTGAAGAAAACGGGCAAAGTTTCAGGGTTGGTGGTGACGTTCATGTAGATGTTGCCGTTGTCGTAGTCCACGATCTGGAGCTGTTGGCCTTGCTGGGAGCCGGAGACGGTGGCCGCCTGGGAAAACAGACTTCCCAGATCGGCGAGGTTGAAGGTACGCGGATCGAAGATGGCCTGGCCGACGTAGGTGATGTCCGAGTCGACAGGGGAGATCTTCTGGTCGCGGTAGGCGTAGGTGGTCACATTCACCCCTGTCACGACCGACACCCGGGCTTCGGTACGGGTCAGTTCGACATTGACCACACGTGTGCTGCCCGCGGCTGCCATGAGCGTGTCGACCATGTCAGCGGCGGTTCCGGGCGTGGAGAAGTCCAGGCTGGGCGTGGTGTTGGCGTCAGGGCCGGTGGCCGTGCATCCAGCAAGGAGAATTGTGCCAAGAGCAACAACGGCCAGACGGAAAAGACGCACATTCCAACTGTAGAGGATACCTGTAATATCCCGGTGGTCCGGCAAGGCGATCAGAACAGTTTGCTCACTTTTCAATCTCAATCGCTGAGGGTATCGTCTATGTCATCGGGCGAGGATGCCCGCCAAGACCGGGCATCTGCCCGGCAGATCAGAGAGGTCGGATTATGACGGAGTCAGTCACGGATACACAAACGTCGGTCACCACCGTGGTGTCACGCGTGGTGGAGCATCCAGCGAAAAGTGTGTGGGCCGTTCTTTTGTCGGCTGCGGGCCAGGCCGAACTGCTCGGTGACGGGGCATCTCTGGGGGACAAAGGGGACACGTGGAAGGCTTCGGACGGGACGTGGGGAATCACACGTTCGTACCATCCATGTGAAGAGATGCGATTTTCGTGGCACAAGAATGAGGATTCCCCGAGAACGTGGGTGGAGATTTCATTGACGCAACTCGCCCCGGCCCAGACCAAGATCCAGATCAGTCACGATCATGCCCATGCCGACTTCGACGTCGCGGCCATGACTGCTCACTGGGAGGCGGCCCTCGAATACATCGACCGGGAAGCGATATAGAAGATTCTTATCTGACGAGGGGCGGCCGGGATTTCTGGCCGCCCCTCGTGTCATCTGCGCACATTCCCCACCCGGGATTCACATCATTTTCTATGGTTGTTTTTTAACATTTGTCTGGTGAGAGCACTGCTGGCAAGGCTCTCCCACTACGGTGAGAACCCCTTCCAACGCCGAGTCCCGCTGACCTCGCAGGCATCGGACCACTAACAATTATCCTATGTGGAAAATGAGATCGAATTCCCAATTGACTAGCAGATTTGTCAGTATATGGATTCTCCCATGAGGTCTTGACGACGGGTCAATCGAACACTAACGTGCGTGGAGGGTAGTGCGGGGGCATTATCGGGGCATAAATGTTTGTCGGAGGGTTCACATGTTTGGTGTCAATAAGGTTCGTTTGTTCGCGAACACCCAACGTAGGGCTGGCTTGCCAGCACTTCACCGTCATCGGGGCGCGGTGGCGGTGGTGGCCGTTATCTCGGCGCTCGGGTTGTGGACCACGTTCGTCGGTCTCCAGGGCCAGTTGACGATCGCCCAGGCCGCGCCCAGTGACGATGGGCTGTCGGCGTCGGTCACCCCGACATCGGTCCGGCCCAACACAGGAGCCAGCGACGCCCAAGTCTTCACGGTGAATGTGACGGACACGGACACGTCCGGAACCCAGTTCGACAGCTACACGTTGTACGGACTGCCCACCGGTTGGCGCGTGTACGACGGCTCCGCCCTGGCGTCCCAGACCTCCCAGGACCCGATCATCTACACCATCCCCAAGGAGGATGTCCAGGCCGGGCGGGTTACGATCGTCCCTCCAGCGCGCTATACGGGCACACTTCCCGGGGTCACAATCGCCCGTGTCAAGACATCGGTCAACCTGGTCAAGGATTTCGACAACGGGACCTTCGACTACATCGGAACAGCGAAACCAAAATTGCCGGCGAGCAACACGCAATACGAGTACAAAGACCCAACTGTGTCGGCGGTGGCGCCCGCCTGTAACTCCGCCCAGTACGGCCCGTGTGACGGCTTCTACTCACTGTGGCCGACCGCGAACCTGAACGGCCCCGATACCCACTACAACAATTATTGGGCTGATCTGCGCAGCATTGACAACCCCATGGTGACTCCGACGACCGATGCCATCTGCCAGAACTGGACTCGCAGCACCGGCAACACCTTGCAGGTCACCTCGGCTCAGTCCTCCGCGTCTGGCAAGATCGCCATCTTCAACGGGTCCACGACGATGCCTGTGCCCAACGACTTCATGGTCACCACTGTCAACGGCCTCGACCCGAATCAGACGTACGTCTTCAGCTACTACGTGGCGAACCTGTCCGACGATCCCGGTGGCGGGACGATGCCGGTCTCGACGGCTGCCTATGTGAAGACTTCGGTGTCCGATGTGGGAATTCTGATCGGCAGCACCCAGCCGCTGCCACGCCAGGCCAGTTGCTTGAACAATCAGACCCAGTGGTCTCATGGGACCTCCGTGGTGATGACCGGCGGTCAGGGTCAACTGATCCTGAGCATCCGCAACTTCGGTAACGGTGGTTTCGGCAACGATGTCGGTATTGACAATCTTGCTTTGTACCCCATGGCCGTGGCCACCTTCGATCTGCAGGTGAGGGCAGCCAATCCTGGGCTGACCGTGTCCAAGGTGTCCGATCCGGTGTCAGGGACGGTTCTGCGCGCCGGGCAGACGGTGACGTACACCGTGACCGGGCGCAACTCTGGAGACGTGGACTTGGATCCGGTCGTCCTGACCGACGACATGTCGGATGTGTTGGACAATGCCACCTATGTGGCGGGATCGGCCGCTGCGACGATTGACGGGACCCAGGTGGCGGCTCCTGTGCTCACGGGAACCACGTTGACGTGGTCGGGTCCGGTGGCGACAGGCAAGAGCGTGATCTTGACGTACAAGGTGGTGGTGAAACCTGATGTGGTCGGCACTGATGTGCTGCTCAACGGGGTGACCGGCTCCGGGATCGATCCGGGGAATCCGGATGTCACAGTTCCCAGCAATTGTGTGACGGGCACCGAGACGGGTTGTTTCACACGGCTTCCAATGGGCGTTCCCGGCTTGCAGGTGGCGAAGGTGTCTGACCCGGTGTCGGGGACAGTGGTACGCGCGGACCAAACGGTGACCTACACCGTGACAGCGAAGAACACTGGCAACGTAACATTGAACCCGGCGGTGGTGACCGACACCATGTCGGATGTGCTAGACAATGCCACTTTTGTGGACGGATCAGCTGCTGCGTCGGTGGACGGGGCTCAGGTTGGGGCGCCCACGCTGACAGGGACCACTTTGACATGGTCGGGCCAGTTGGCGGCGGGCAAGACTGTGACCCTGACGTACAAGGTGCGGGTTCATCCCGATGTCGCGGCCGCGGATGTCCTGCTGAATGCGGTGACTGCTCGGGGGACGGATCCGGGCAATCCGGGTACGGCAGTTCCGAGCAACTGCACCACGGGCAGGGAAACCGGGTGCTTCTCGCGGTTGCCCGTCGGTGTTCCCGGCTTGCAGGTGGCGAAGGTGTCGGACCCCGTGTCGGGGACAGTGCTGCGCGCCGGCCAGACGGTGACGTATACGGTGACAGCGCAGAACACAGGCAATGTGGCTTTGAACCCGGCTGTGGTGACTGACGACATGTCGGATGTGTTGGACAATGCCGCTTACGTGGATGGTTCTGCTGCTGCGTCGGTGGACGGGGCTCAGGTTGGGGCGCCCACGCTGACAGGGACCACTCTGACGTGGTCGGGCCAGTTGGCGGCGGGCAAGACCGTGACCCTGACCTACCAGGTGCAGGTCAATCCCGATGTCGTGGGGACCGATGTGTTGCTGAATGCGGTGACTGGGCGCGGGACCGATCCGGGCAATCCGGACACGGCGGTTCCGAGCAACTGCGTGACCGGCAATGAAACTGGGTGCTTCACACGGCTGCCGATCGGTGTTCCCGGCTTGCAGGTGGCGAAGGTGTCGTCGCCGGCCTCTGGGTCGATGGTGCGCGCAGGCCAGACGGTGACGTACACGGTGACAGCCAAGAACACCGGCAACGTGACATTAAATCCCACGATGGTGACCGATGACATGTCCGATGTGGTGGACAATGCCACGTATGTGGACGGCTCTGCTGCCGCGTCGGTCGACGGTACCGCAGTGGGGGCGCCCGTGGTCTCAGGGAGCACACTGACCTGGTCTGGTTCGCTGGAGGCTGGCCAGACGGTGACACTAACGTACCGGGTCGTGGTGAACCAGGACGTTGTCGCCACGGATGTCTTGCTCAACGCGGTGACCGGGCGGGGTACGGATCCGGGTAATGCGGGGGCGAATGTGCCGAGCAACTGCACGACAGGGACAGAAACCGGCTGTTTTACCCGGCTGCTGGTGGGCGTGCCCGGGTTGCAGGTGTTGAAGCTGTCGGACCCAGTCTCGGGAACGGTGCTACGCGCGGGTCAGACGGTGACCTATACGGTGACAGCGCAGAACATGGGCAATGTGAGCCTCAATCCGGCCGTACTGACCGATGACATGTCGGACGTGCTGGACAATTCGGCTTTTGTTGACGGGTCAGCCGCCGCCTATATCGACGGGCAGGCCGTGAGCGCACCGGTACTGTCGGGGACGACCCTGACGTGGTCGGGCCCCCTGGCGACGACCAAGGTGGTGACCGTGACCTACCAGGTCGTGGTGAACAAGAACGTCGCCGGCACAGACATCCTGCTGAACGCGGTGACGGGACGCGGGACGGATCCTGGCAACCCTGGTGTCCCGGTTCTCAGCAATTGCGTGACCGGAACAGAAACCGGGTGCTTCGCCCGACTGCCTGTGGGCGTGCCTGGGCTGCGGGTGTCGAAAGTGTCGGATCCCCCGTCGGGAACAGTGCTGCGCGCTGGCCAGAAAGTGACGTACACCGTGACAGCGAAAAACACCGGCAACGTGACGTTGAACCCGGCGGTGGTGACCGACACCATGTCGGATGTGCTGGACAATGCCACTTTTGTGGACGGCTCGGCAGCAGCGTCGATTGACGGGCAGGCTGTGGGCGCCCCCGTGCTCTCGGGCACGACGCTCACCTGGTCTGGGGCCTTGGCGATGGGCAAGACGGTGACGTTGACCTATCAGGGCAGCGTGAACAAGGATGTCGTGGCCACGGATGTCTTGCTGAACGCCGTGACTGGGCGTGGGACGGATCCGGGCAATCCTGGAGTCGGCGTGCCGAGCAACTGCACGACGGGGCAAGAAACCGGGTGTTTCTCGCGACTGCCAGTCGGGATTCCCGGGTTGCAGGTGTCCAAGGTCTCCGATCCCGTGTCGGGGACAGTCTTGCGCGCTGGACAGACGGTGACGTACACGGTGACCGGCACAAACACCGGCACCGTCAATCTCGATCCGGCTCTGCTCACCGACGATCTGTCGGATGTGCTGGACAACGCTTCCTATGTGGCGGGATCCGCGGCGGCGTCGATTGACGGTGTTGCGGCGCCTGACCCGGTGGTGTCGGGCACGACGCTGACCTGGGCTGGCCCGCTGGCGCCTGGGCAGACGGTGACTGTGTCCTATCGCGTGGTCGTCAACCAGAACATCGTGGCCACAGACATTCTGCTGAATGCGGTGACCGGCTCCGCCACCGATCCGGTCCAACCGGGCAAGACTGTGCCCAGCAACTGCATGACCGGTCAAGAGACGGGATGTTTCACACGGTTGCCTGTCGGCGTTCCGGGTCTGAGAGTTCAGAAGGTGTCGGATCCTGTGTCAGGCACGGTGCTTCGTGCCGGTCAGACCGTGACGTACACAGTGACAGCGAAGAACATAGGCAATGTCAGTCTTAATCCTGTTGTCGTGAGCGACAACATGTCGGACGTGCTGGACAACGCGACTTACGTGGACGGCTCCGCAGCCGCGTCGGTCGGTGGACAGTCTGTGAGCGCCCCGACGGTCTCGGGAACTTCGTTGAAGTGGTCGGGTGCGGTGGGCTCCGGCCAGACGGTGACGATCACGTACAAGGTCGTGGTCAAGTCTGACATCGTGGGCACGGATATCCTGCTCAACGCGGTGACCGGTCGCGGGACCGATCCGGGCAATCCGAGCGTGTCGGTGCCGAGCAATTGCACGACCGGCAAGGAATCCGGTTGCTTCACTCGCCTGCCGGTGGGTGTTCCGGGCTTGCAGGTGCTCAAGGTGTCGGACCCGGTCTCAGGAACGGTCTTGAGGGCAGGCCAGACTGTGACATACACCGTCACCGCCACCAACACCGGCAACGTCAACCTTGATCCGACCGTGGTAACCGATGACATGTCGGACGTGTTGGACAATGCGACCTACGTGGATGGTTCCGCCAAGGCGTCCATCGACAGTACGGAGGTCGACGATCCCGTACTGCTGGATCACATCCTGACCTGGATGGGCCCGCTGGCCTCGGGCAAGACCGTGACGATCACCTACCAGGTCGTCGTCAATGACGACATCGTGGCCACAGATGTGTTGATCAACTCCGTCACCAGTTCCGCATCCGATCCCGGCAATGCGGGCAAGGAAGTGCCGAGCAATTGCGTCACGGGCAAGGAGAAAGACTGCTTCACCGAGCTTCCGGTGGGTGTTCCGTCGATGGCGGTGCTCAAGGTGTCGGATCCCCCATCGGGTTCGGCCGTGGGCGCCGGTCAGACTGTGACGTACACCGTGACAGCCAAGAACACCGGCAACGTGGATCTGGACCCGGCTGTGATCACCGATGATTTGTCGGGGGTGTTGACCCATGCAGACTTCGTCGAAGGGTCGGCCCTGGCCATGATCGATGATCCGGCTGCGGATGCGCCTGCTACGGCCTCGTCTCTGCCATCCCTGACGGGGACCTCGCTGATCTGGTCGGGATCGTTGGACGTGGACCAGACAGTCGTCTTGACCTACAAGGTCGTCGTCCACGACAAGCTGGATCCCGCGGATGTCTTGGTGAACACGGTGATCGGCGCAGCAACGGATCCCGGTGATCCCGATCGGACTGTCTGGTCGAACTGTGTCACCGGCCATGAACCCGAATGTACGACGATCCTGACGGTCATCGTGATTCAGACAGGTGGGCAGGTCGAATCGACCTCCTACGCCGCTGGAATCCTGGCTGTGGTCATGATCCTGGCCGGCGCCGGTGCCCTGTTGCTGAACAGGCGTCGCGCCCAGTGATCCGATCAAGGAGCATGTTCTGATTCTCCAGCCCTGTTGACGGCACAGAATTCTTCGGTACGGTTGGGGAGGACTGTTGCGATCGACATGAAGGAGGAGGACAGTGTCCCGTACCGGAGATCCTGTCAGTCTGAGCGCAAACCCACACCGGATCGTCCAGGCGGTCTCCACCGTCTTGAAGGGCCATGCTGAGGCCATTGAGCTGGCGGTGATCGCGTTGTTGGCCGAAGGTCATCTGCTGATCGAGGACATCCCCGGGGTGGGCAAGACGACATTGGCCAGGGCCTTGGCCCAAGCGGTCGACGCTTCGGTGTCGCGCATCCAGTTCACTCCCGACCTGTTGCCCTCCGACATCGTCGGCGTCAGCGTCTTCCGGCCCCAAACCGGTGCGTTCGAATTCAACCCCGGCCCGGTCTTCGCCAGCGTCGTGATCGCCGACGAGATCAACCGGGCGTCGCCGAAGACACAGTCGGCCCTGCTGGAATCCATGCAGGAGGCTCAAGTCAGCGTCGACGGGGTGACGTACCGCCTGCCCAGCCCCTTCATGGTGATCGCGACGCAGAACCCGCACGAGATGGAAGGGACCTACCCGCTGCCCGAGGCCCAGCGCGACCGGTTCATGATCCGGATGTCCCTGGGCTACCCTGGTTACGCCGACGAGGTCACCATGCTGGATTCCCAGGAGTTGTCCGACCCGCTGGACACCATCACCCCTGTGGCCTCGGCTGACCAGGTCGTCCAGATGATCGGTGTCGTACGGTCGTTGTATGCTGCTGAGGAAGTGAAACGCTATATCGTCGACCTGGCCCGGGCCACCCGTGAGGCGACAGGTGTCAGGCTCGGCGTGTCTCCCCGCGCTGGGATCCAGTTGCTGAGGGCTGCCAAGGGCGCGGCTGCCCTGGCGGGTCGCCGCTTCGTCATTCCCGACGATGTCCAGCGCATGGTCCCGCACGTGTGGGGGCACCGGATGTCACTGGGGCGGGCGATGTCCGAGGAGGCGGTGCAAGCAGTCCTGACACAGATCCTTCAGCGGGTGGCAGTACGCTGATGCCTCGCAGATTCCGGCCCTTGACAAGGTCTATCGTTATTCTAGTGGTGGGTGTGGGAACAGGGATCGTCGGGATTTTCGCCGCCAGTCCACCGGCGGTGGCGATCGCAGGGATGCTGGTCGCCGCAGTCCTGGTCGATGCGGTGCGGTTCTTCTGGTCCGAGTCTCGTGATCCGATGGCCCAGCTGATCCGCTCGGCTGACCCCAATCCCTGTTCAGTTGGACAGTCTGTGACAGTACGTCTGGTGCCGCAGGTGGATGGCACACGTGGGCGCGGCGGTCGGCGGGCATGGGTGCCAGAAGTCACTCAGCTGGCCGAGACAGTGCCAGTGCCCCTGGTTTCTGGGACGAAACTTCGGGGTGTGGATGCTCGTGAGCACAATGCGGGTCTGATCTATGATCTCTGTCCTCCTCATCGTGGGCAATGGATCCTTGGTCCTTGTTTCGCGACCCGTACCTCTGCTCTGGGCCTGTGGAAGGCCCAGGTCACCGACTCGTCGACCTGCCAGATCACGGTCTGGCCGCGCACCGCTGCCCTGGAAGTCCAAGTCGTGGCCCCCGACCGTGAGGGCCAGGTCGGGGCGAAGGGCTTCCTCCACCCTCACCAGGACAACGTCACTGTCAGACAGTACAGCACCGGTGACGACTTCCGGCGTGTCCATTGGCGCTCATCCGCCCGGCGGGGGGAACTCATGACCCGTGCCGACGAGCCGACAGATTCCGACCGCTCCTGGGTGGGTCTCATCCTTCCGCTGAACGCCGCCCCCGACGTCAGGGAGCTGGCGATCAGCCTGGCCGCGTCGTGGATCCTGGGCCTGGACATCGCTGGATTCGAGGTCGACCTGGCCTGTGGAGGCCAGGTGAGCCACGGTTCGGCTGCCACCCACCTGACCAGTTTGGCCGTCCTGACCAACGAGCAGGCCGGGTTGCCCCTGCGAGACACGACACCGGAAGGGGTGTCCCTGTTGATCGTCGCGCAGTCCGCGACCAGGCCAATTCCCCCAGGTCTGATCCTTCATCCGTCTCGCGGCCGAGACCGGGCGTCCGGATCAGCCTCAGCCCTGGCGGTGGTTCTCTGCGATACTGCCGATGCTGCTCTCACCGTGGAGTCGGCGGGCTGGCGCACCCTTCAGCTGGGCAGTGGGACGGGGCTGACCGAGGCTTGCGCGCGGGTGAGCCAGGTCCTGGCCCCGGTTCAGACAACCAGGTCACGATGAACCGCGCGCTCATCGCCGGCTTCACCGCACTGGCCCTGGTCTGCACCTTCCTGGGATTGGGCAACCTCATCCAACTGGGCCCCTGGACCGTTCACATGATCGCGTTTCCCCTGCTCATCACGGTTGTCATGTCTGTGATGACGGCACTGCTCGCGCGGTTTCCGGGGTGGGCCACAGCGGCGTCGTGGGTCCTGGGTGTGGTCGCGTGGGTCTGTTACCTGTGCGGGCTGACGACCCAGGACACCATTGTTCCCACACCGAGGACACTGCGAACCGTTGTCGAGCACGTGGAGGCGGCGGTGATCGCCCTGCCCCAGTACGGGCGTCCCGCCCCCATTCCGGAGTTGTTTGTGCCCTTGGCCCTGATCGGGTTGGGGCCGGTGTGCATCCTGGCCGTCTTCTGGGCCGTCAATGTGGAGCGGCCCGTGTGGGTCGGGCTTCCCCTGCTGGCCTGTTGGGGCGTCTTCTTGTCCGGCTCCCCGAACCGTGGACTGGCCTGGGCAGTGCTGGCGGGCGCGTCGTACTTGATGCTGCTGGCCGTCTCACCGAGAAAGGGCCGTATCCGCCAAACCTTCCGGCCCGTCGCTGTGCCTGTGGTGGCTGTGAGCGCCGTTGTGGGTGTTGTCGCGTCCATGCTGGCGCCGCTGGCTCCGAGGTGGGGACAGTCTGAGCAGTGGCAAGACCTGTGGCAGGGAGGGTATTTAGATGGTACGGGCATCAGCATGGCCGGGCAGTTCCCGGTGGACGATCAATTGCGCACGGAATCGTCAGTGGTTCTGTTCCATACATCGGCAGATGTCACCGAACCGCTCACCATTGGATCGCTGACCACCTTCACAGGCCGGACGTGGTCCAGCCCATCGTCTGGTGACAACTGGGATCCGTCCTCCAACACCGGTGTGCGCTTCTATCAAACGGGCCAGGTGCTGTGGAACAACGCCATCACCGGCAGTAGTCAGCCTACGTCGCCCGGACCGCAGTGGACCCCGTCTTCGCAGGTCACCGTGACGATCGATCAGTTGTCTGGACATGCTTTGCCCACCGGCATCGGTCCGCGCAGCGTCGTGTCAGCAGGGGGGTTGTCACTGGTTTATAACCCGAAGACAGATTCGATCGGTTCGATGCTTGAGGTCAGGCCGGGGGATTCCTACTCCACCACTGTCATGGCCCTGGACCGATCTTCGCTGGCAGGGCGGCCGGTGAACGGGGTTGGTTCCTTGTCTGTGACGCAGTCAGTCCAGCAGATCGATCAGATCTCCCAATTGACAAGGAGTGTCATCGGTTCAGCGACGACCGAGGATGAGATTCTCCTGGCCATTCAGTCGTATCTGAGAGGACCAGGATTCTCCTACACGCTGACTCCGAGATGGGTCAGCACCGGCGATCCTGTCTGGGATTTTCTCACAAATAAACAAGGGTACTGTGTTCACTTCGCCACCGCCATGGCCGTGATGGCCGCGTCGGTCGGCATCCAGACGCGGGTCTCCGTGGGGTACCTTCCCGGCCAGCTCGGCGCCGACGGGACCAGGACGGTGACCGGGGCCCAGGCCCATATGTGGCCGGAAGCGTTTTTCGCCGGTATCGGCTGGGTGCGGTACGAGCCGACTCCGGCCGTGGACGCGTCGACCAGCGTGCCTGGTCCAACCCCCACAGCGCCGACCGCTCAGCCCACCACGCCAGCCGCGACGCCGTCACCGTCCAACCAGGTCACTGACAGCCCGCCGACCAGGACGCCGGGGGCCACACAGTCTCCAACCTCAGCGCCTCCGGTCGTGTCGTCGAGCCGGACCCTTCCCTGGTCTGGGTTCGCTGGGGCTGGTGCACTTGCCGTCCTGATCATCGTCGTGGCGATCTGGCTGGTGTACGTCTTCTCGTACACCCCCGAAAGATCCATCCGCCGTCTGCGCCGTGCTGGTTTGCGGGCCGGGATCGTCACCGAGGGGATGAGCGTACGGGCTGTCCTCGACATCCTGCCTCAGGCGGACCGGCCAGTCGGGTTGGATGAATTGCGTGCCCACCTCGAACTCTCGCGCTACGGCCCACCAGACCTGAGACCCGGAAGGCTCAAGGGCCTCACGTGGTGGCGGTTGACCAGGACTGTTCTCACCCGGCTGCGCAGAGGCAGGTGAGATAGTCTGGTGTTCGAACAGACCCGCCCCAATGGCGCACACAATGAGGGGAACACATGAGCACAGTGACTTGGAATGAGCTGGACCAGAAGGCGGTCGACACCGCCCGCGTCTTGGCAGCCGACGCCGTGGAGAAGGTCGGCAACGGCCATCCGGGCACAGCGATCTCACTGGCTCCCGTCGCTTACCTGTTGTACCAGAAGATCATGACTGTGGACCCGCATGACCCGCACTGGTTAGGACGAGACCGTTTCGTCTTGTCGATCGGGCATTCCTCGCTGACTCAGTACACCCAGCTCTACCTGGCCGGATTCGGCCTGGAGGTGGAGGACCTGGCCAAGTTCCGTACCTGGGGGTCGCTGACCCCTGGCCACCCCGAGTTGGGCCATACCGCCGGCGTCGAATGCACCACAGGTCCTCTGGGGGCGGGAGTGTCCAACGCCGTCGGCTTCGCCATGGCCGCCCGCAAAGAGAGAGAACTGTTCGACCCCGGAGCCGAACCCGGGCGATCCGTCTTCGACCATGTCGTCTACTGCCTGGCTGGCGATGGGGACATGGAGGAAGGAATCTCCGCCGAGGCGAGTTCCCTGGCCGCGACCCAAGAGTTGGGCAATCTGATCCTCATCTACGACGACAACCGCATCTCCATCGAAGGCGACACGGTGATCGCTTTTTCCGAGGATGTCACGGCGCGCTATGCCGCCTATGGCTGGCATGTGCAGGAAGTCGATTTCACCCAGGGGGGCACCGGGTACGAGGAGAAGGTCGACCAGTTGTACGCCGCCATCGAGCAGGCGAAGGCTGTCACCGACCGTCCGAGCTTCATCAAGGTCACCACCATGATTGGCTGGCCTCTACCCACGATGGCCGGGTCTGAAAAGGTTCACGGGGCCAAGCTGGGCGCTGACGAGGTCGCCGCCCTCAAGACCCGGCTCGGGTTCGATCCCGGCAAGCAGTTCGAGGTTGCCGACGAGGTGATCGCGTACACCCGTAAGAATGCCGCCGAGCGAGCCGCCAGCTTCCGGAAGGACTGGGACGCCCGATTCTCCGCCTGGGCCCAGGCCAATCCCGGCCAGAAAGCCCTCCTCGACCGGATCCTGGCCCGTCAGCTCCCCAGCCAGTTGGAGGCTGCCCTGCCACAGTTCCCCGCTGGCAAGAAGTCCACCCGGGCGGCTTCCGGCGACGTGCTCACTGCCATCGCCGACGCCATGCCCGAGTTGTGGGGCGGTTCGGCTGACCTGGCCGGGTCCAACAACACCACCATGGCTGGACAACCCTCCTTCCTTCCCGCCGACCGCGCCAGCAAGACGTGGACCCCCGCTCCCAATGGCCGTACCCTTCACTTCGGCATCCGGGAACACGCCATGGGCGGCATCCTCAATGCGATTAACTCCGGGTTGACAAGGGCGTACGGCGGAACTTTCCTCGTCTTCTCGGACTACATGCGCACCCCCGTCCGACTAGCAGCCCTCTCCCATATCCCGTCGGTTTTCGTCTTCACCCACGATTCCATCGGTGTCGGCGAGGACGGCCCGACCCATCAGCCCGTCGAACATGTCGCTTCGCTGCGCCTGATCCCCGGCTTGGACGTCATCCGGCCCAGCGACGCCAACGAGGTGGCCGAAGCCTGGAGACTGATCCTGGCGTCCCCCGACCGCCCAACCGCACTCATCCTGACCCGCCAGGACGTGACCACCTTCGACCGTACCCCGGGTTCGGGGTTCGCCGTCGCTTCACAGATGGCCAAGGGCGCTTACACCCTGATCGACGCTGATGCGCCCGAACCGCAAGCCGTCATCGTGGCCACCGGGTCCGAGGTGGAGATCGCCGTCGCGGCGCGCCAGATTCTGCAGGCCGATGGCGTCCCCACACGGGTCGTCGCTGCGCCGTGCCTGGAGTGGTACGCCGCTCAACCCGCGTCGTACAAGCAAGAACTCTTCCCTGTCGGAGCGGCCACGGTGTCGATCGAGGCGGGCGTGACCTATGGCTGGGCTGAGATCGTGGGGGAGCAGGGCCGCCGCATCGGAATCGACCATTACGGCGCTTCTGCCGCGGCTTCGATTCTCTATGCCCAGTACGGTGTGACCGCTGATCATGTGGTGGACGAGATTCACGATATCCTCGGGCGGCACTGATCACACCTCCATGGTCGATGACGGTTGCCCACCCGTACTGTCTCGATAAAAATGCTTGAAAACGGAAATATTCTTGGTCAAAACTGTTGCCTGTAAAACTGTCTGATCAGGTTGTCCACACGCCAAGTGGTGAACGCGATCCACGTTAGGAGATATCGCGCGCACCTGTTTGGTAGGCTCAAGAAGGTACTGCCAAACTCAGGGTAGACTGCGAGAGTCACAAGAGAGAAGGGGTCACATGAGGATCGGCATCCCCATGGAATCCGCCCCAGCGGAGACCAGAGTGGCGGCGACACCGAAAACAGTCGCTCAACTCATCAAACTGGGTTATGAAGTTGTTGTCGA
>Ga0123354_10004632_pt1 | contig 19570 bp, 7 predicted proteins | sample TergutLab28metaG_2_FD_97872 | JGI IMG/M metagenome (GOLD analysis project Ga0123354, IMG submission 97872) | Labiotermes labralis P4 segment gut microbial communities from Petit-Saut dam, French Guiana - Lab288 P4 | ecosystem: Host-associated > Arthropoda: Insects > Digestive system > Gut ...
AGGCGTAGATGGGTGGATAATATTAGGATGGATCTCCAGGAGGTGGGATGTGGGTATATGGACTGGATTGGGCTGGCCCAGGATAGAGACAGGTGGCGGACGCTTGTGGGTGCGGTAATGAACAATCGGGTTCTGTGAAATGCGGGGAATTTCTTGACTAGCTGCAAACCAGTTAGCTTCTCAAGAAGGACTCTGCACCATGGAGTAAGTAAGTAAGTAAGTAAGTAAGTGCTTGGCTAAAGAACCTGTACGTTTTATAAACGAAATGTTATCCACTAATATACATGGCCGACAGGAATGCATACTGGAATATATAATTGATTGTGAGAAAGGAAGATTGCGAAGCTTGGCAATTGATAGAATGTAAGCAGAGGAAATTGAATCCACTTCGTTCACCGATCTGTGAAACCGAGGATGAGAGCTTTTAAACATCTTATAACGCGTACCTTATGAGGCTATAAGATTTTAAAACGAACATTTCCTATCCCAATGTATGCATTATTACATCACACATCTTCAGTCAGGTCGCCTTCAGTGTTATTAATATATTAACACCCCAAAATTTGACTTATTTCAACATCGAAAATTTTTTTAAATTGCATTTATTGTAAGTTATCAAAATATATCTTCCTATTAGTATTTCTTACATACATAGATGCAGTGATACGATTTGCCAGCCTGCTAAAATATTAACGTGTTAATATCTCGACGGTACCAAGCTGCGTTTCACTGGATATATTTGAAAGTCTTAACACAATGCAACCCCTTATAGCTGTTATCATGCATTAACTTTTCTTCAATTTAATTTCATGGGCGAAATGGTCAGAGTACCGAAACTATCGGAAAATAGCAACGTAGCTGTTTACCAAGGTCATCTGAAATATTTTTCCCTATGCTCGGGTGCTTCCATGGTCTTTGGAAAAGATAATGTTTATATCCTTACGTAACAAACACGCCAGATCATATTTTTGTCCCACGTGACCGATTAAGGAGGACGTAGCGGACAAACGACAAATATATACACGTGTACATATACAAATACATATAGGTATACGTGCAAAAAACTTAGCCGCAATGCCACATGTCCAAGGGTAACTTGGACGGCACAAGAATAAATGGGAGGATACTATTAAAATGGTTCACAGTGGACAAGTGCTTTAGAATATAGACTGATTTTAGCTGGGCTAGGAGAGGGTATAATGGTGGACTCGCGTGAACAAGATTATGAATTTCTGTGTTGTATAAAAGCTGTGAATTTATTTAACAGCTTTGCAAATTTAAATTTTTGAAGAAAGACCCTGCGTCACTGAGTTATAAATTCTGTTCTGGAGTTTGAAATTTTGGTTTGTACTTTATTTCCTCGTAAGAGGATTCTACAGACCTCATGTTGCGATTTTTTTTTTTTTTATCGGTAGAGATTCAGAATCGGCAGCTGTGATCTGTGTGGTGTGTTGATGAATGGAAGTGACGAAACTGAGCCGCGAGTGGCGCTGGTTGTTGCACACAGCGAATGAATCGTGGCGACGCTCCGTTACTATCGCAGTCACCTATGGGGTAGCGTCCGGCGCTGGACCGAATCTCCGGGAGCTGGTGAGTGATCGTCTGTTCTTTCTTCCTGGTTCCCAGTTCAAACCAATCAGCATCACATTCAGCACCACACACTGGCGGCTTCGCTTTCACTCGTCTCTGCGAAGATTACAAGATTTTTTTTTTAATTTCCTGGACTCATTTGTTGCATACAGCCAAGATGTGAAGGTGAAATGTTGCTATATGTTTGAATTAGTCATAAAATTATGAACTATTTACTTTTGTCAGATAGCTACTAAACCTAACGGTGAACTGACACACTTAAATGTTCCTTATCCCAATTTCATGAAGATAAATTCGTTGGACGAAAGAAGGAAGGTAGGAAGTAAAAAGGGCATTTACTTCCGTCTTTTATAGAGGTGTGTAATTTTGCGCTGTTGGAGTTTTTATGTCTTAAAATAAGAACTATACGATTAGACTTCTGTTTCTCTCTAATGCACTGAACGATGCCTTTCCAACTGCGTAATTAACATAAAGTCGAATTAGTAGCGCATTGTGAAACATGAATTAAGAAGATGGGGAGGGATATAATCGTGTGTTATGTGCTTGGAAAGACTGAGGAAACCTCAGATTAACCTGGGCTAGGACATTCTGACTACAGACCACAAAATGGATTAGAATTTTCCGAATGCGAAGAAAGAAGCCGCAAATTTCGCTGGGAGAAAGTAAGAAAATATTGCCTTTATGTGGGTACAAAGATTACGTTAAAATTTGTGCTTATTGAATTATCCTACCACAAACTGTCAAATGGTCCAAAAGGTGGGCTATTTTCCATTTCAATTATGAATTATAATAAAACGAGTGCATGCAGGCAGTGGACAAACATTTATGGAAGAAATATTAAACGTAACGATATTAGTCATCGAGTTAACTGTGAAAATAATTAATACATTTTTAATATATAAATTATAATAGTAACCGTAATTCATCTTTGAGATGATCAAATTTAATAAAAAATAATTTCTCCAGAAATCCGTGCCTCTGAGTGTTTTTCGTATAAAGTGCGTAGAATTATACGAAATACTGTAATATAGTGTCTGCCCTGTCCTGCTGTTTAACTGAGCTACTGATTCTCGTTTTATTTAACGATTTTTTTTTTCATATTCTAAGTTACGTAACGTATAAAGCTCGCGAGGCTCATTTGTTGAACTAATTACCCAAACATCTCTTCGAATAATTCAGTTTTGGTCCGTTTCGGCTTAACACGACCTCCAGTACATTTCAAGATATAACGTGCTCTAATAATATTAAGTACAGGTTAGCGTCGCACACAACGATAATAATATTATTATAAAATAATTAGATAAAATTCTACATTATGCACAATATTATTTCGAGCTACGTTAGTAGCTCTCAACAAGCCCCTTCAGAATGCGTATTTACGTCAGCAGACGTTATGGGCGACAACAGCACTCAAAAAAATAGGCAGTCAAACTGTTTTATACCATTACGGAACAACAGGTTCTGCGGTATAGGAGCTAATTGCTGGGTAATGAACGTAGTTATAATTGTGAGGTTAATCAGCTTGATAGAAGATTTAACACTTTTAATTTTAACTTTTTATTGTAACTTCGTCACAAAAATGGTCTATAGCGTTGTTGAAATATTCTTCTCTCCAGGAGCCGTGAAATGGGGGGGGGGGGGGGGGTGGCAGACAACTGTTCTAGAGTTTGGAGACACTTTGGGTATTCCTGTTAGTGTGCAAAACGCGTGTTATATGAGTGCGCGGTGTGCATTGTAGTAAGCATGTGTCATGTATTGTTGACGTAGCGGATCAGTGAAGATGCAATTTTTGCGTAATATTTATATTTGTCTCACAGTTTTCAGTTTGTTCAATTTCGATATTTTGGTTTTTAGGACGTCAGTTTGGTATCAGGTGAGAAGTGACTCAGCGTTGATGTAAAGGCATTACAACTGTGAGGACTGCCGGCGTTGAAAGTGAACAGATGAAGGGAAAACAATGTTCACTTATGTTAAAGTGTCGCGTTTCAAATAATGCTTGATACAGTCAATTAACACAGACAGTGACAGGCTACTAATATCTAAATTTGATGTTTATTGGACCGTGCATCAATGTGATAACTGAAGAATAAAAAAAAAAACTAGATGTCACTTGATATTTTATTGTACTTCTTATAGGCTCAACATGTTTCAAGCATTACTATGCCCATCATCAGAAGCTCGCGACTGTGATGTTGTTTACTACATTGGTCGTATCGTTTTTGGTTTGCTGTAGGTTGGAGGTGAGGTGCAGTTAGGCTGAAGTAGTGTCCGGGCTACAGCCCGGACACTACTTCAGCTCCTGATGATGGGCATAGTAATGCTTGAAACATGTTCAGCCTATAAGTACAATAAAATATCAAGCGGCATCTAGTTGTTTTTTGATTCTTCAATGTTTAAGTTATTTAAAGCAACACACTTCAGATTTTTATTGATACATCCAATCAACCAAGGAGTGACAAAGAAAATTTGTTTTGTAGTGCTCTTATATTTCACAAGCGGACAAGCGGTTCTACAATTGTTACATAAATTTGCGTATGAGAGAAAAAACCCCATGAATTATACGGCTTGGATGGGTATAGAGTATTTCAGGTTATCACTGCAGCGATGTCATAGAGTGTGTTCCTACGGGTTCTGGGAATTTGAAGTCAGGGAGGTTAACACCAAAGTCTGCGGAAAACTGCTACCTCCAGTTACATTACTAAGATGGAGGCAGCAGATTCCTTCGATATGTTACTAAATACCACAAGATTTCATGGTGTCATCATCCAGAAGGCCATTAATATAGAAGCTGGAATATAGTTTTGAAAACCAATGCAATATCAGATTTGTTGCAAAATGTAGTTGTTGAAAATAATATAAATATTTATATTCTTGCATGCCCGAATTATCAATTTATGTAACGTCTGCTTTTCAAATGCATAGGACGTATAACATCAATACACAATCTATTATATTTACCTAAGGAATAGTCGACAAGTATTACTAGACCATTATTGTATTAGATAAAGTCTATAATTGCGAGTAACTCAGTACAGTTTAGTCACGGGCCTGTATAAACTTTAACAAAATCTGAATAAATCTAAAATCCAGTTCCACGGCATTATATTCATATTAATAAGCAAGGCGAAAAAAAAGCACTCCCATTACAGGCCTGGACAGGCCCTGAGGTTTCAAGAGGTTGCGGCTCCTAAATTTCAAGACAATCGGCACATGAAGGTGGTAAGGTTGTCAGCCCTACGCACCGGCCGCCTTTACCCCCAGGAAATATTCCTGGTACTCGTTTCTGTTAGAGGCTGAGTCTACCCCAGGGCCATAGTGCGGCCGGAAGGATTATGTGAGTGAAAAATTCCATTGACACCATCGGGAATCGAACCCGCGATCTTCCGGCTTGTAGCGTAGTGCCTTAACCAACTGCGCCACCGCGTACCCCTATTAAAAAACAAGATATTCATTAATACAGTAGCAGTACAAACTGGATTTTTAGATTTATTAATTTGTATTAATAACACAGGGAAATACATCAAGCAAGTATAAAGGTGATCAAAACCTAATGAGAAATTTTGAGGCTGACACGCATGGACGGACATACAAACGAAACTTCCAGACTGCTTCTATTGTATACATTTTCAGTCAGTACAGTGATTAGGCTACGGGATGGATGACAAACGAAAAACAGTTCGATTGCTGGCAGACGCAAAATATTTTTCCTTTCCACAAAGTGTCCAGACCCAACTAGCCTCCTACTCAACGACTACCGGGGCACGTAAACCGGAAGTAAAGTTAAACACCCACCTCTAGCCAGTACCAAGAAAAAATATACGCGAAGCTATACCTGAAATTCTCCATGTCCCTTCATTTCGTACTGCGTGAATGAACTTTGTCTTTAAGCATTTATTTTCCCCGTGCCTGTCATGCGTCTCTGACATGGCGCCGTTATGCTTAGTAATATTCGATGGAAATCAGAAATCATGACGCTCCTAGTTCTCTGTTTTTCACCTGTTCCGTTACTGTGTCTTTCTTGGATGCATTATTAAGTGTTTATTTATGGTTTGGTATAAGTAATACTGGAATTATACATACCGTTCAACTCTAGTACAAAAATTCAAAATGTCACTACAACGGTGTACAGCTTTTCAAAACACACCCTGCAAACATAACCGAAGATGAGTTACCACTTAAATAGGCCATTATCGGTCTTCTTATTTCCTACCAAGATCGAATCCAAGCCAAAATTTTAGGGAGCAATGTAGACATAAAAATAAAAAACGATTATACATATGTTTACACTTTATTTAAAAATTTCAACTTCAATATTTCAGTATTAAAATATATTTCACCTTTATCCAACTTGAATATTGAAATGTACTGGTCTTATTTCCGTTTTTGCCACATAAGTAGAAGAATACAATATGAAGGCAAAATGTAGGGTTGTGACGTGTTTATGTAAGTGATGCACATATTAACCACTGAACTTTAAAATGTCTGAATTTCAGTGATAATAGGACGAACAAAAATAATCAGTATTTTGAGTTGTTTTATATGAAAAGGAAAAGGAATCCTCAGAGAAGAATGCGCTAATGACAGGTCGCGGATACTGTATGTTGTTACTGCATGTTTATGATGTAAGTCTTACAGTATTTTGTGTGACTCTTCTATCTGAATAGTGAGTATTTTTTACACAAATACTGCACGGAAGCGGGGAAAACGCAGTCCAGAAATGCCAAATCGTACGGACTGTACGTAAAACACGTAATTTTAGTGCAGTGCTGTGGCATTTTGTGCGAATAAAGTGTCAATTGAAGCGAAAAATTAGATCTAATGATAAAAATAAAATTAATTTTGGAGCTGTGCATCCTAATTAGGCAGCAGTTGCATTTTTATTTCCTTCAGTGTCGTAGGAATAAGGCGACTTTTTTTAAAATTTGTCATGTAGTGTAGTCATTTAATAAAGAAAACTAGAATTAAATTAATATTTATTGTTGCTATTGATACTGTACTAAACGTATGTTTACAAGCAAAAAATGCGATTCAATCATTGTTCTTTTATGCACTGTGAGAAGGCATCCCACCTTCTTTAAAGTTATTCCTTTGGAAGAATTAGTCTTGCATGATGCGATCTGACATGGAACTCGAATAGAAATTTTCCAAATTTTTAACAATTTTTTTTTGTATATTAATATACTTCCTGAGGTATGGAATAGGCTACTTTTAGAGCCTAGAAGATCGATGTCAAATTTACTTATCAACATAGAGAGAACGTAGTAGAATATATTTCAATACAGCGTCACTAAAGCTGTTTACTAAAGCGTAACGCATTTCATTAGACAGGCTAAATCTGAAAAAGTCTAAAATAAAAATTTTAATTTTGTTAGTAAATTCATATTTTCTGGAACCAACAAGTATTCTGTACACTGCCTTTTTTAGGCGCACTTCAATCCTTTTCGGAAAGTCGATTAAGTTTGGTCTGTCTGTTTGTGTATCAGCATGTTAACAAGTTGATTGCTGAACAAGTTTTTTTTTAATGAAACGCAATGTGATAAAATTTTATGAAAAAAAAAAGTCAAACCAGTTCGACCTCAATAATTTAAATCGGACACTTTTAAAGACAGACTGTCGTACGTTGCTGAAAGTACGTCGAGTGAAACTCACTAAATTACGTGTAAAATTTGCAGAGAGGATTAAGTTACATAATTTATGTTCAGTACACTTTCCCGTAAGCATTACGGTCTTATGGCTGTTGAGAAAACTATGCAGAAGTGACGCTACATGTAACTCACATTTAAAATTCAGTAACTGTATTCCAGCACACATCCACCTTTCCACGGAACATATATTAAATATGTGAACACAAAACGTAACCTGATTTGTACTGAAGGAGTCAGTGCGTACCGGGCAGTAAAGAAACTCAATCTCGATTATAAAAAAAAAAAAATTAATCGCTGCTTGTCTGATGTATCTCAAAACTCTCTCTCTCTCTCTCTCGCACACACACACACACACACACACACACACACACACACACACACATATGTATACATATGTGTGTGTGTGTGTGTATAAGTATATCCATGGACAGAATGTATAAAGTTAAACTTGGTGGTATTTGAAGTAAGCACAGGGCTTTGAAGGGTTAAAAAGATTATGCAAATATTTATTCTCTTTTAATTTGTATAACAGCATTTCGAAGTGCACCATTAATATTGATTGTGTTTAACTGAGTATACATATTTCACTTGCCGTAAATCTCTATAGGCGGCAGTATCAACTGTTAGTAAGCAGATGGCCATGAATTTAATATTTATGTTGTTAGGAGGTAAGAATTCATCAGCATCCCTCACTATACTTTCGCAGACAATCTCATAGACAGCAGGCGTTATGTCAGTTACAAAATATCACTTACTTATGCGACACTAGCTACATCTCTTCTTGTAAGCAGTTTGAAGAGCATTTTGTTAGTATGTCATTCATAATTCCTTCTACTGAATGTGCCTGCCAAGCGTGGGAATTACACCTTGTTAAAAATACAGAAGATAGAACTGAGCTGAAAGTCAAGTACGGGTTATAATGAATCGAAATGGAAACACACTCAAATTCGTCCAAGATCTCTCAGTTTACGCCCGAACACTAAGTATAATAGAAACCAGCCTAGTAGTTTCGGATGTGGAACATGCGGAGGCACAGGCTGAAACGACTTCCCTATCATGCGTTCAGTTTATGCATCACGTACAAGAAAAGCACAAGGAGGAGGAACATGTAATGAAGTGACGCAATGCTGTAACAGCACGAAAGTAATTTGTGAAACACAAACTGAACTATTAACTGTTTTCTTTCTGAGGCCCCTTCTCCTTTCCGCACATAAATTCCTGGGAAGTATTCTGTGTTGCCGACTGTCGGTATAGGGCATGCAAAGTTGTCACATAGGACCGTAATCAGTTCTGCAACAGCTCTACCAAATACCTTTTAGAATTACATACATCACTAATGACATAAAACGCCATCATACAGTCGATTCTGGAATTCGGGATACAATAGACTGTACGGGTATGTTGGTGCGAGGTTCAGATTTGTAACGACTTCCCATTCCATGTCTAATACCTAGATAGGTGTGTCTCAGAAACTGGAGACACACTTGTATTAACCTTTTATAGCCTATTTGTTACGTGACGAGCCAACAGGTTTAACATTAAACAATTGTACACTCTGCCCACACTGTATTTGTTTTGTATTTATCTGAGAACAAACAGCGACTCGTGCCACTTACAGCATAGACTGATTGGTTTTATAACCAAGAAGAAAAGTGTTTACAGCGCGGTACGGACTGGGGCTTTAAATGAAGCAGTATTCCGTTCGTCTTTAAAGGTAACAAATAATTACGAACAGGCAAATTGACACACGGATTATACGCATTGCATTTCACGAAATGAGATTGTCAGCTAAACGATCACACCTTGTTATGAATAAAAGGCAGGCATACGTGGCTTGACAATCTTGTAGATAAATAAAACTTATTTTGAACACAGTTGAATTTATCAAAAGATACCGCAATATATGACTGAATACATAATTTTCCTTCGAATGGAATCAAGAAAATAATCCTTGATGTCTACCACGGCACGTGCGGCCTTCATATTCGGATAGAAGTAGAAGTAGGAATACATTTAAGCAGTAGGTTCTTCAGAAAGTCTGTTCCATACGGGAAAAGCTGCTTACGGAGAGTGAGTTCAGTTCTGTAATAGTTTGTCATGTCATTCACGAACTGCTTAAGGATGTGTTTGTGATCCGAATAACACGACTTTCTTGTTGTCGGTGTTTCATATTCTGTGAAGGCAGGGTCTTACAGCTCAGTTTGTTCATATTGGAACATCAGAACTCGGCATTATCAAGATGGATGATTACGAGTAAGCGGGTGTTATTTTTATCATAGTGGAGTGAATAAGTGTTTCTGAAGTGCGGAATGAAGACTGCTTTTTCGTTCCAATAAGTCTTAACGGAATAAGTTTATATTTTGGTGACAACATACTCGGAATGTGTGAAGATTTTAAGCTGGCTTACCTAAAGTTGGAAGAAACACCTCCTGTAAGGTCAGTACAATATATTTATGTTGTATTATTGAAAATTAATTTGTCTATTTTAATTTCAGACCCCTAAAAGTCAATATGCAAAAATGACAACCAATTTTGTTTTAATTTTTAAACTGACTACGCTGTGGGGCGGGATAGCGTAGTGGATATAGCTACTCGCTACTGCTACTACTGCCACAATTGTGTAGACTTTCTCCTACACCCCAAGACGGCCTCATCAATACAGTCTCACGGGCATTTCGATATGGATTTTATTTCTTTGACTGTGCTTAAACGAAGTATTAGAGTCAGGAGTGACGGAACGGATTTGTAAGCGTTCTATGTTCGAGTCTTTTGCATGGGTCTTTTGAATCAAAAGGAAAAGAAACATTTATTATATAATCATGTAGTGCGTGCGTGCGTGCGTGTGAGTGTGTGTAGGCGCGCACCTAGTAACTTTCGACCTAATGCATGAAGAGTTATGGAGCCCAGCGTGAACAAAAAACAGTATAAGATATGGGTTTTGATATTTTTCTGGATTGATTTTTAGTGTGTTTTTATTTTTTGAATAACTGGATGGTGGTGAGAATGCCGCGACTGTCTCCGGAACAAAACAGCTCCATGTAATGGGCCCAACTGAGTACAGACCCCTACAGATTATTGGAAGGTGGAAACAGCCACAGTTTCAGAATTACTGTGTTCTTCTTCTCGTGTGTCTAAAACACTACGTGACCGTCAGAGACCAAAGACTGAGAGATTTTGTTACCAGGAACCTATGGAAATGAACTGATTAAATATGTTCAATTAGAGCTGAAAGTGCATATCTCCAGTTAAATTTTGGGTACTGTTAATATATTTATTTACAACGTGTAGGTTATCAAATGTTTTAATTAATTGTAGGTATATATTATTTTATCCAGTTTTCCTGGCTTGCTGGGAATTAAGGTGGTCACCTCTTAAGAACAGTTCAATTACAGAATTCAAGCATTTAGTGCAGAAACAAACTCTCAATTCCATATTCGAACAACGTGTTACAGAGATGGCTTTATTAACGAATTGTTCCACACTTATTGGTCTTGTTTACCGATATAAACAAGACTGTAATATAATGTAGATACGTTAAGTCTACAAACACAAATTTGGCTGAATTACAAATACCAAGTTCATAAGATTCTGATATTATACTTTTTGAATTTAGTTGAGTATTTACCATTTAAAGCAATTTTAAAGCAAAATTTATGAGTAGTAAACTGCAACATAATTGTCCGACGACGAGCCATGTTTGAGAAATTGTACGAATTTCAATTTTATTTTCAAGCAAAGTAGGTGTTAATATTTGAAAAATAAGAACTTAATTGGCCCAAAGAATTTGCCCCTTGAAAGCCCAGTACTTACTGTGCATAGCCTACACTTCCAGGTTTCACAGTCAGAAACCCTGCGTTGTACGTACAGAGCTAATTTCCATTTTTGTCTCACAACAAACTGCGGTTACTTTCCTAAACAGAATTAACAGGCCAGTTTTTCTAAAGGAGAAGGTTTTTTTTTGACCGTGTGACACTGACTGAATCTATAAATGTAGTTCACAGGCCAGGCCAATTTTCACTACAGCAATTCCAGCAGATGCAGAGATGAAACAAGACGAAAAGCAGTCATGTTTATACACAAGGAAGGAATAAGATGCATGTACTGAAACGGCCACATCTCACTGACGTTTTGTCCGCTTTGAGTCACTGGTTTAGGTGTCTACGTCACTTGGCGATGAATACGGCTACTGACACTTCATTACTGCACAGTAGTTACAAATCGCGTCTCCTTCTCGGGAGTTCTCAGTTTCAAATCGCGCCTCAGTAGCTAATGCACTTTTGTGACCCTTTCTGTCGGTCTACGTGAATTCTTTGGTATTACTCTACCTTAACATTACCTTAAAATATTACAATTATCTCATTTCAAATTGAGACGTCAGTAAGTGTGAACCAGATTACATGGCGACACATCCCAGACGACAGGAACCTTCCTATAAACTGCTTATTTATTCAAAGAGAGGAACAGGGGCAGGAAAACACAACTACACTTTGCAGTGATTTAATATATATTAGGCAGTATGTTTCGGTTTTAACTACAAGCCATCGTCAGGAATTGCACTTGCATGCAACGCCTGACTGTGTTGTGTTTATCATGTGCACTTTGAATACGGTCGTAAAATAAGGAAGGACGAAATTTAAGTACACTCTTTTCCGACAAAATAATTTTATAGAAATATAAATAAAGCCTTAGTGCATAAACCGATCTGTCTGTACGTTTATATGCACTGTCAAAGTTGCTGCCTACTTTTGGATTCTTCTTCACTCCCTCGAGAAAAAGTCTGGAGCGAGGAGACAGGAGGTAACAGGAGGACTCAGAAAGTTCCATCTTAAATTTAATGTTCACCTACGACAGAAATTTGAGGTTTTCGTAATGCCTGACCCAGAAGATGAATGCATTACGATCTTTCAAAACGTCGGTAATTATTTGTCATTCGATACGGCGTAACATACCAAAAGACTTGAATCTCATGGAACTCTAAAACAGCGCATTATGAGTATCCTGTCTGAAAATATCAAGCTGTTGCAGGAATAAATGAGACGATACTATAACATTAAGTTTCAAGCAGATCAAATGTGGCCTGCTATCCTGTTGCATATGTGTCTGGTCTCACAGATCCATTGGTATTGTTACTGTTATTCAGTTATATAATTTCTGCAAAGAACTTGTTACTGAAGTGTAGAGACTTCGTGAATTAAGTTTGTCCGAGAGTACTGTATCATCGCCGTGGTTATTATTGTTGATACGAAAATCTTATTCCTATGATAAAACCAACGATATGCACTAATTTCTCAAATTTATTTTTGGAATAGAAATCTACATGTTTCGGACAGGTTTTCTTTCCAACATCAAGAGTCTAGTAATATATACACAGCAATAGGTATATGTCATACAATACTAGACTCCTGATGATGGACTGAAAACCTGTCCGAAACATGTAGAGTTCTATTCCAAAAATAAATTTGAGAAATTAGTGCATCTCGTAGGCTTTATTATAAGAATATATCATGCTGCATGGCCCTCTGAAAGTCAAAATAAAAATCTTGTTTCTCACGTAATGTACAGGCACTTTTGTATCTTCTTACAGAATTTCGTACACGTAGACCCAGCGGTTTAACAGTCATCAGCATCAAACGACAAGCTAACGGAAATTCTCAAGAGGCCGCCATGTCGTTTTTTCTCAAAGACTGCCTTAAAAGAATCTGCATATTTTAAAATAACTATTCCCATACATAACTTAAGAACGTTGCTTCCGCTTCACAAGTTCGCGCGCCGAACATAATGTTATTACTAACAGCAGGACAATGAAACATGGGAAGTTGGCGTGCTTTCAGTGGCTTGAAAGTTTGACAGATGTTGGTGAAGATCGTTCAGTCGCCACAGAATTTAGATGGAAACACAGGAAGTCAGCATAGTCATCTCTCAAGCCCACTCGTCCTTTCCTGTCAAGGAAGAAAAGTAGTAGACTAGCAGATTAGGAACATTCAGCAGGTCGTTATCACCTCTCGTGCGTTACTGCCCCTACAGAACATCTTCGCTGCTGTAGCAACATTCTGCTATGGCCTACTTTGCTCTGTTATGCTCAAATAATTGGGGTTTATCATAATAGAGTGTTATAATGAGATCGACAATTATTTTTTCGGCTTCAGGTCATACCTTACAGGAAATACGGTCTGTCTCATCCAGTATTTTCCATCGTCAACTGTTCTTCGGCCTCAACTCGAACCTCACAGACAACACAGTCTATCTCCTTCAGTAAAAGGTAAAGTGATCCCGCTACAGGCCCGGTGTGGCCGAGAGGGTGGGTAGAGGTATAGCTCTACTCTTCCATGAAAGCGGCGCTAGAATGGGGTGAGTGGTCACAACACGCCCCGGCCGCACTTTACCCCCGGGAAAGACCCAGTACCCATTATACAGGAGGCTGGGTGGGTCCCAGGGCCGGTCCGGACGGGCGGAAAATCTCGTCCCCATCAGTACGAGAGATATAATTTAAGCATATCTTCTTGTAAAGACCCCATTTTCACGATTTTAATCAAACTCCAGTTCGGTCAATTGATTGTAGTGAAAATCCCCTCATGTAATTTATATTACAATCCATCCAGTGGGAAATGGTTTGTCGCATGCGGACAAACAGAAAAAAAGAAACTAACAGACGCTTTTTGCAGGTTTTCAAAAGAGCCTAAATGTGAGAGCGAAAGGGGATGGATAGAATTACTTCAGGATAGGGTTAGATTTCATGTTTTTGTAAACACGATAACAAAATTCCAGCTTTGTTATAAAGGTGCAGAGTATACTGACTGGCTGAGTAAAATCTTAAAAAAATTCCCCGCACTGTGGATTATTCTTCTTTCCTTCTTGGACTGAAATACTCGCAACACGTATAGACTACATGGCTTTTGGTGAAATGTGATACAATGTTACATTTCTGAGTTGTTCCAAGCCCACTGTCAGAAAAAAAACAGCAAAAGGTGCTTATCTACGCCACGAAAACAGTACAGAAACCGAATGCAAGTTTCCTAAACATAATCCGCTGATCCCACAATAGCCGGATCTACTGGCAAACGTAATCCCCCGGAACCAGTATTAGTTACCCTATCAGAATGTGAGAATTTTTCGGCACTGATTTCATGTAGCCAATTTTAAATGAACGGTTCTACAGTATTTTATATTAATGTAAAAACCTGTAAGAAACGGCAAGCGGATTAACGAAAATCTGTCCGAAATCGAGAATACAGAGTGCAGAGATATAAAAAATCACTTTGCACAAATTGACAGTTGACAAAAAAAAACGGAAAGATAATCCCGAAATTTCACGGAAAATAATTTGGTCGGACGGTTTTGTCTTCTTATCTTCCTAAAATCTGTGTGACAAGAAACAGTTCTCTTACATATAGGAAAGAACTGAGTCCAACCGTCAATAAAGAATCTCCAGAATGAAAAATTGAGAGGTTTATTTGGACAGAGAGATGGAGCCAAAATAAGGTAAAAGTTATTTCTGAGCAGGCCATAAAGGCATAGGGGTAGTGGCGATTGAGTTTCCTTCATTCCCAACCTCGGCACTAAATGGAGGACACGGGCGCTTTACCCTCAGGGAAAGCGCTTGTCGTTCTCACTAAATGAGAGGATGGGTGGGTCCCACAGCAAGTCTGGATTCTTCAAGGCATCGAAAGACTATTCCTCTCTTGTCCAACTCGAAAAACGGTCTGTGCTGGCGGGAAGGATGGAAGTAAGACAAGTGAAAATGTATACTGCAGAACGAGACTTTAGTATAGACCTGAGGCTTCAAACCATAAATTTCTGACACGGAGTGTGCACTGTGCAGTATTATATTTCATCTGCACAGCGGTGACTATTTGTGTCAGATAAAAAAATTGTCTGATGCACGGCGACTCTGCCTTACAAACAGCCTTTACTGTAAATTACCACCCGATTAAGACGCAATTTAGCGAAATGTATTGCGGTGGTTCTAGGCTCTCGCTCTTACAGCAAGGTTATCTCGGGCACCACATTATGTGGAACGTAAAAATATTCATTAGAACAGGATATTATTATATTCCTCTTAGTCATTATTTTATTCTTTTGCTGTAAATTAAATAATATTTAGGCTATATATCAAAGCACGTAGTAACGTAGTAGTTTTCTGGAGAGGCTAAGAGGCGCTCGGCTGGGCAAGGCATTTACGAACTTTTAAGGAACCAGAAAATTTTTAAAGGGGACAATCTAGCAGAAACCAGATCAATACACACCGTAAAAATGTCACTGTAGTTAAAATTACTGTTGTTCGTGAGTTACAGTTTAAATGTTAGGTTTTCTTTGAAGTTTTATGGAGGTAGGTCTATATAATCGTATAACATAAACCAACAAAATGCAACTCAATTAAACTAATATTGTAATTTTTACGATATCTTCTACATGTTTCGAACGCATTCTACCACCCACAAGACTGCTGATACCATTACATAAAAACAAATTATACAATTCCTGTACGTACAACCGTCTTTCTGAATATGAACCCTCGGGTTCGAAACACGTAGAAGATATCGTAAAAATTAAAATATTAGTTTAACTGAGGTGCATTTTATTGGTTTATATAATATGGTTATGTTACAATGCACGGTGCAAAAAACGATGCACGGTCACCTGAACGTCAAATAAATAATGTATGCCTATATATTTTTCCCCGCATCTCTGAATCATGACTGAAGTTAGGACACGGCATTTTTGGAACCGGCCAATGTTTCTCGTGAAGGTATTTTTACCTCTCTTTTAGGGTCTTACTTGAAGATGATGTCAGTTTCTAAGATTATGGATGGATGAAATATGAAGATGACGTACTGGTGGAATAATACAGGACGGGTAAGACCGGAGTACTTGGAGAAAAGCCTATTCCAGTGCCACTTGTTCGACCACTAATATCCTTCGATTTACCTACTTTATCTTTGCATTTCGAACGAGGTCTCTTGTGTCAGGTACCAGTTTAGGGTGTGTGACCCTGAACAAAGCAGACTAAGGAACAGACTAATTGTCTACAAATTACCTCCAACCTAGCTATGGCTGCATCATAATAAATCTCTTACACATATGATCATGATGATAATCATCATCTTCCTCCATGGATTAGGTCGTTTGACCTGTTCCGGCAACGACGCGTTGCCATCTTTTCCTGGGGCGTCCACGACCTCTTCGTCCTCGGGGGTTTGTAGTTGAGGACGTGTTTCGGGAGTCTGTTGTTATCCATTCTTTCAAGACGGATGATCCAATTTGTTTGTATTTGGTTCTTACATCTTGTATTCCAGGTATCTCTAGTTCTTTTCTTATGATTTCACTTCTCGTTTTGTCTATGATCATGCCACTGATAACATACACTGTAACATATACACCACTTTAACATAAACGATTGTCTGTGAAAAACATATTTGAAGTGCAACATCCTTGGTATTTTGTGTCATTTTCCTTCCTTTTTCTTTTATTTTTTTTCACTTATTTAGTGAGCTGGTTACTTAGAGGGTAAATAATTCAACAAACAAATATATAAATAGATGGATTTGTTTGGAATCACAGCGCAGGCGCAATGCAAAGAATGACGGAAGCTCAACGTGCATGAGGCACCAATGACAGGTCTAGGATCTGTTTAATTGACACCGTTTGTTCATAGCTTCTCTGCACAAGTATTTTATTTGGCACTGAATTCTATATCTTTTGTTTAGATGCGAGGGAAAACTGAGCTAAATTTGATGCCGATGAAAGTGTCACGCATGGCAAATTAATACACAATACGGGCCAAATTGCTGTACGCCTCAGCAGAGGCGGTTTTTTTTTAAAGGAAAATACGTTGATGTGATGAACTGTCACCGTGGCCTGACAGGGCATGCCAGCTGAAATTTGAGTAGCCCAACTTAATTTCTATCGCGACAAGAAACAAGCACAACAATTTCGTATTCGTACCCAAACTTTCGAACCAAATGACGATTTCTGTCTTCCGCACCCCTCTGTTTTGTGCCATCGCCGTAATTCCTTTCAAAAACTCCTGTAATAATTGTCAATTAACTAACTTCGAAACACAAACACAGAAGTAAAATTTTGATTTACGTGGAGCCATCATACCCTTTAGAGTCTGTGTAAAGAGAAAAGGCGTAAACCAAAGCCCTTTTCTTTCTCTGCTCAAAGTAATGTTCGGAGGGTATGGTCATGGATATGTTTCAATAATAGTTTTTATTTCGAATTCCTTGATTCTTTACAAGTTACACAATATTACATTATATAAAAAATAATCTAAGGATATAAATATGACATTATGTAGTAAATGTACATTATAACTTGCTTATAAACTGATATAATTAATCAGATCCTTGAAAAAAAAAATTTAAGAAAACGAAGGATTTGAAATTAGAACTCGTGACGTTCGTGTATGTGCATTGAGAAGGCAAATACGTTACAATTATACTATTTTTACGCCTAACCTTAACATCACTACTGATGAACACAAGCGTGTTGTTCATCAAGGTGTGGGAATTCGGAAATCTGTCAGAGTGAGATGCCGGGTGCAGAATACACCATGTATAGAAGAGGATTGTATAACCAAAACCATGGGTTGGAGTTTTTCTTGATATGAAAATGGTCACTGACGAATTCCAAAGTTCAGTTCAGTCCACTTACTTAGCAATGCTGCGCGTATTTTCAAAGGGCCATTGCCACGCTGCAACAGACAAAACAACATATTGGCTGTTCTGTGGCATTTGAGTTAAAACCAAGTTTTACGGGTAAAGATAAAGAGTGTAATGTCTAAATCTCCGTCAGTCACATCCTGAAGTTACCAGTACAGGATATTCAGACTTGTTTCGTGATCTGTATTGCAGAGTACGGGAACAATGGCTGTCTTTTATGGGTGCTGCAGGCGCATGCCTTCTGTGTTGCACTTTACTGTCTAGAATGGAACCTATTGCTTGAAAATTTTACATGTGTTTCTAAACTGTTGTCCGCATTTACACGACGATTCCTGTACCAAACAAAAGCACTCAGTGTAAGTATCATACGAACTGCAGATGACTCATATACTCTCCAATAAGCAGTGTGGGAGCGACTGAATGTGTTTGAGTCTATTATATAAATGTTTCGACTTATAATTGTCGTCAACGAAATATTGTCCCTACATGACATAAATAGTTATGTTATATACATAAAACATAGGCCGGGTAGCTCAGTCGGTATAGCGACTGACTATTAGCTGGACGGTCTGGGATCGAATCCTGGTGGGGACGAGAATTTCCGCCCGTCCAGACCGGCCCTGGGGCCCATCCAGCCTCCTGTAAAATGTGTACCGGGTTTATCCCGGGGGTAAAGTGCGGCCGGGGCGTTCTGCTGACCACTCACCACCTTCTAGCGCCGCGGTCATGGAAGAGTAGAGCTATACCTATACCCACCCTCTGGAACACACCGGGCCTGTAACGGGATCACTTTATCTTTACCTTATATACATAAAACAATACCATCTTTCTAATGAAGATCTAACCATCATGAAGTAGTTTAGTAAAATCATAACTGCAGTGAAGAACGTAAACACGGTAAAACTGCGATTACACGGCTGCGTTGTTGCAGATCATAGTGTGTCGCTTGTTACTCCACTAACGCAGAGAGGCTTTCAGCCCGGGTTCTGTCGTTCATCTTTATGAGATGAACAGAACCTGGAGGTATTAGTGTACGAAGTTCCGAGAACAGTGATTAAACCTCACAGATATGAACTAATTGGGATACGGAGGAAAACTGCATAGCAAGGAAGTTCATCCTGTGATGTAGTCTGTCAGTGACTTCCTTTGTATAATGATGCCTAATGATGTCGAAGATAAGAATGGTAATTGATCAGTTTAGAATACGACACACCAAGGAAATGAATGAGTTATACAAGTCACCTAGTATTGCCGAAATAACGAGATCCAAGGAGCTATGCTGGAGAGAGAATGCAGCCAGAATGGCGAAGGCGAGAACTGCATAATTGAGTAAACCTGTTGGGAAAGGTTCAGTCGGAATATCCAGATGACGTGAAGGAAATTTTAAGATGTGTTTTACAGTGACCGACTGTAAAATTGGTTAATGAGAGGAATTGGCGTCATCTGCTGCCACCGTAAGAGTTTAATTACTGAATCTAACGTTTAAAATCTCAAATAACACCAGACGTATATACACGAGGGCGGGCTGATAAGTTTTGCCGCCACTTAAATAGAAAATGAACGGGAAAAGATATTTTAATGAAATATAAAAAGAAATATGCCTACATCAATTATTTGCAAAGCTGCATAATTATTTTTCTACAAAATCACCACGCACTTCCAATACAATTCCGC
>Ga0123354_10004633_pt1 | contig 19570 bp, 10 predicted proteins | sample TergutLab28metaG_2_FD_97872 | JGI IMG/M metagenome (GOLD analysis project Ga0123354, IMG submission 97872) | Labiotermes labralis P4 segment gut microbial communities from Petit-Saut dam, French Guiana - Lab288 P4 | ecosystem: Host-associated > Arthropoda: Insects > Digestive system > Gut ...
GGGTTGTCACCCGGTGGCAGTGGTTATTTTACATGTATACAAAATATGAAATTGGTTACTAATAAATTTAAGTCGGGAGGGCTACATGAGAAGCATGTAGTGGCAACTTGGAATCTTGGGAACTATCTCAGCATTTGCTTATAGACACAGGGAAACCAAGAAAAACATGTGTCGAGGTGGCCGTTCGCAGGACCTTCCGTATACTGAATTCTAGCCAGCAGTCTGGCATCTAAAGTAAAAACAGCAATACAAACACAGTACAACAAATACACATAAGATGACAACAATACACACAAGACAACTACAACAATACACACAAGACAACCAACAACAATACACACAAGACATCTTAAAATACAACATGTTGAAAAGGTAAACAACAACAAGGTTAGAAAGTACTGTATATAGTTTCTAGTATTTTTTCCCCCACACATTTTCCTCACGCTTTCACCCCAACCCTTCACTTCTCACCACTTTACTACTCATATAAACGTTTTCCATAAAGTCTCGTTTTTACCTCCTTCCCTACACTGCACTTCACTTTACCTTCCTTCACTTCACTTCACTTCATTTCACTTTACTACACCTTTAGATGATTTTTCACTTCATTTTACTTCGCTTCTCTACACGCAACAATATGTTCCGTTTTTATTGTTGTTATAAAACATGTAATTGTCAGCAATATAATAGTGTTCAGTGTTGCAGTTGAAACGCAACAATGGGCTCCCTTTGCACCGTCGTCGAGCTACAAAATACTTCGTAATGCTCTTAACAATACTACGAATTACATATTACGAGTGTGAGTCTGTATTCTTGCCTTAGTTAATTGGCAAGCAAGTCGCATCTCCTAGCGCCGTACTATATCGCCATCTGAGGCCTCTCAGGCTCTATCATATTTTTCCACATTAACTCATAAAAGGAAGATTTTGGGGGAAAAAAATATTTAACTTGAAATGTGTGCTTCAACTTTTTCTACGACTTCTATCTGAAAAGTTTCTCGTTCTAAGAATTCGGCGAGATATCACAAATGTACACAAACCTTCTTGTAATGTTACCGTTAGTCCTGTCGGATTTTAATCAAGCATAGTCTTGTCGACAGATATTCGAAAAATCGCCGTATATCAAATTTCTTGAAGATCCATCCAGTGGGAACCGAGTTGTTCCATGCGGACAGACGGATGGACGGACAGACTACATGACGAAGTTAACAATCGCTTTCCGCAATATTGCCAACGCGCCTAAAAAGTACAAGCAAACTTTGGTTATCCTGAATGATTATTGTCGCACGAAACATAACTTTATTCAAGGATAAACGACGTAAGACCCAGTACCGCGCAACTGTGCAGTCCTCACGATCTCGGTAGTCTCCGTCTAGTAACACACAAAATGGCCAGCAGGCAAACACGACAAATGAAAATTCCACTGTGGGCATACAATGCACAACTCGGACGTTTTTATCTGCAAAAGTATTCAAATTTATCGACAGAGTAACCTGCAAATAACAAAATCGTGCCAAATATTTCAGTCTAATTACAGGTAACTAATGTCCTGCAGCTGTGTCTGTAAACTAAAGGCCTATGAGTAAACACTGATTTATTTGTTAAAATTAAAAACAGTCACACGCAAATAAATATACAAATATTAGACTTTAATTAAAGACGCAATATCTCAGTAGGTATACACAGTACGAAAATTCTTCAGACGAACACATATCAAATTATGATGAAGTGGCTAGCAATAGCAAAATTTAACTGCGTTTGTGTGGGCGAGATCTTTGGGATCCTGTAACGCATCACGTGAACCATTGGTCACAAAAACAAACAGCTATTAGTCACATAGCTGGTATTCAACCTGGGAAGAGCTCAAGTAGCGATGTCTTAAATACACACACATTTATATTTACAGACGCAGGTCCAAGTTGCGACGATTCGCCTGTTAGCCTTCCGAAGCATAACAGTGGAAGTACTTTTCTATTCAAAGTGCCCTGATTTCCGAAAGAGCAACGCCTTCTGGGAGGTTTCCAGGCTTCGCCCTTTTGTCCCTCTCGTTAAAAAAAATGTAAATGAAAATGAGTATGGAGCATTGGTTGTTCATACAAATAACGTTCTAAAGGCCACTTTCTACCTCACAGAAAACAGACTACCTCACCATTATGCAACTCAAACTCTCATTGTTTTTTAGGGAAATTATTACTATATGTTCTGAGAATAATAAGGAGGTCCATAGGGCAAGGTGCTCAGTTCTGAAAGTTGCAGCACGTGGTATGGAATACACCATGGGCATCCAAACGTTTTACGGCAGAGGGCCACACGCGACATTGTGGGCTGTTGGAGGGCCGTTGTGTAAAATAACAAGTGCTATATCTAACCGCCTAAATCATTGTGTATTTTTGTAGTACTTGTATAATTTAAATGAAGAAGTATTGCATAGAGTCAAGGAGGAAAGGAATATCCAAGGTGGGGCCTACAGTACAAAGAAGGAAGGGCACCTGGATTCGTCACATCTTGCTTAAGAACCGCCTTCCAAAACACGTTACTGAAGAAACATATCTGCGACAGGAAGACGGGGAAGAAGATGTAAGCAGCTACTGGATGACCTTAAGGAAACGAGGGGGATACTGGAAACTGAAAGAGGAAGCACTAGATTGCACTCACTGGATAACTCGCTTTGGAAGAGACTACACAACTGCCGTAGGACAGACTACGTTATTAGTACCTAATTTACAAATGTGGCCAAGGGCTGCGGGTTGGAGATCCGCAGCATACACAGTTAGCACTATGCTTTTGAAGGGTGACTAATTTATCGTAGACAAGACCCGTTGTACTGACTGCGTGGATATGAGAACCGGAAACAAGAAATATTCACACTCGTCGAATTCTTTTAGAGTAATTTATCAGTGACAGGGACGACGTAACCGAGCAGCTTGTGATTTGGCGGACTGCCTGCAAGGAGTTCAGTGCCATCTGCTGTGTCAACAGATAAGAAGACGAGACACTTGCACAGCACTCGCGTCAGTGTACGCCTTGAAACAACAAAAGTTCAGTTCAATTCCCTCACTGCATTCCATGATTGCCTTACAGTAACATCCACGAGAAGAATTACGTTTCCGAAGTCACTAACACAGGATTGTAATTTTATTTAAAAGATAACAGCTTCGCGTTTGAAAAATGAAATCGTTAGAATGGGAGGATAGTGAGGGGAGATGAGAAATTAGGAACTCTAAGGGAGAAAGGGTGGGTACGGAGAGGAAAAAATGAACAAGCAGAATTTCAAAGCCTTGTCCTAAGCCTTAATTTAGTTTTCTAGTTCGAAAATAGAAACGGGGATGGGAAATACGACTGAGACGAGGAGGGGAGGAGACGGCAGATCACATTTTCCATATGCAATCATCAATTCTTCATTGCACTGCGTTCGGAAGGGCCAGCATATGTTCTTATTGCCATCAATTCTAAAATAATACAAACTTTCTGAATTCTCAAAGACACCGCTAAGGCTACCAAAATATGAGAAACGAGAAAAGATATTGTTTCCAACGCAGACAGTCGGAACTTAAGAAACCAGAAATGAAATGGGCGGTATATGTTAGACGTTATGGGAGAGATAAGCTATATACGCAAAACTGTAACCGGAAAATCTGAATGGATGAGATAATTTCGACAACCAGGGCAGAGGAGAGTGAACAACTTTCAAAGAATCTCCACGAAATGGAGCGTGTGGGCGTGGTCGAATACGCGATCTCTTGTGGACGCGGCAGTGAATCTTCGGGCATCATTAAATCAGGGATGTTTAAATTTTCCAAAAATGTACCAACCACCTCAAAACTCCAGACGCAAGAAGGGTGATCTGAAGCAAGTTAAAGTACCGAGGACCCAAGCATTGAAGTTCGAGAATTTCTTGACTAACTGCGAGACTATCAGCCACAGGACATGTTCCTTCGAGCACCATACAGACTGCAAGTGGGGGTCCTGCAATCATCACTAGATGTTAGTTATCATCTAGAAACCTCCCCGAAACTCTGATATGGGTTGAGTCCTGGTAAGGCTGTATGTGCGTCGTCAACGTTGAGTAAAGCCTATTAGTAACTAGTAATTAATAATTCTGTACAATACACGGTACATACAACCTTACAACCATCCTGTGCCGTGGTCATGAAAACTAGGAACCTTAACTTCCTGGAACCCTCTGGGCCTGTCCAGGCCTGTAACGGGACTGCTTTACCTTTTACACGGTGCATCCATAATTTTAAAAATCAGATATTTTTCGTTTATAAGACTTGGGGGAATGTTTTAATACTTGTAAATATGGGTGGTAAATTGAGGTACAGGATGCTTAAAAAGAATCTCAGTAAGTGGTATACCCACCCTCTTAAATTATTGTGTAATTTTTATACACTATATAACACAGCTTACAAATGTAGTCGCGTGACGCATAAGAGAACTTTGCGGGCAGCGGGGTTGCACACTCATGTCTCAAAAGTCTTCAAAATAAATTATTTCTGTACGGAACTACAAGTAGCATTCTAACAGTAGATTAACCTCATTAATAATCTACACGTCTCTAAGACGGACGAGGCAGGTACTGTTACGAGACTCGCTGCCAGTCGCTTGTCTGTTTACGCTTCTCTCTCAGGCACGTATAATTCTGTTCACGCCGTTAATGCATTCTGAGCCGTCTTGTTCTGACGTCTGAACCACTGTCAGACAGACCTACTTGATATGGAGATGCTGTTCCTGCTACAGCAGAACACTGCCCGTCAGCACCTCAAACAACAATGACCGGACTGGACACAGCTACGAATTACGTCCGTCCGGCGTCCATCCACCATCCACATGACCCGTCTTACTCAGAAGACGTGATTCCGTGTCCATTCATAGTCAGGTGTCAAACTTTCGGATTAACCTGCTGCCCCCATCGTCAGGGTATAAAGTACGATGCGCAGGTCAACGAAGGTAGAGATATTGGTAAAGGAGGAAAATAAAACAAGACTGCAAGCCGGACGATGGTTGACAGTTGATCCTAGAAAGGGGAGATAAACATCTTTCCATCTCTCGAAGATCCATCTCTATTTACCCCCACCACTCCGCAGTATTTCCAAGCGGCATTTTCAAAGAGGAGTTCAGCACCAAAACTGTAGAAGCATTTATCATCTCCCTATCTTTGCCACACCTGACCAACCAAAATCATCCTCGGACATTTCAACATCCTACAAATTCTGTGTGTCGTAAATTATTATGTTCCTCGCTACAGGTCTGGAGAACAGTACGTCCTGCTTCTGGTTTCGTCTCGCGTAGGTCCGAATATGTCTTAGTTACTTCATAATTTATGCCCTTCGCCTCAGGGCAGGGGTTCACAGTTGACATAAGAGGAAACTACAAGTACTAAATATCACACGCCAATGTCACATCTCTGAAGGACTGTTCTCGTACCTGATCATAATACCCTTTTAACGCCTAATCGTTACTATACGTACCACCAAGTTTAACATTACAAAATTCTAAGTTCTGCCCGGACAGTGAATTTATGACCTTTGTTTCGTTCTCAGAACAAAGCATAAGCATTCCTCCATGCAGTATTAACTTACTGATTTTCAAAACCTAGTCGCATTGTGTTAACTGGGCGGTAAGAACGGCCTCTTTGAATAGTTTTCAAGTTCATATTACTCTATAAAGGGTTAGATAGCGTAGGTCATAAGAAAATAGGATTAAGAAGTTTATAAGAAAACGATCACGCAAACCCTAATTACTTCTGTGAACACGTGATATCATCCTATATAACCTAAACTATATCACTCCATACTGCAAGGTTTGAAATTTCGTAATCAAGTTCATCATCATCATCATCATCTTCCTCCGTGGATTAGGTAGGTCGTTTGACCTGTCCCGGCATCGACGCGTTGCCATCTTTTCCTGGGGCGTCCACGATCTCTTCGTCCTCGGGGTTTGTAGTTGAGGGTGTGTTTCAGGAGTCTGTTGCTGTCCATTCTTTCAAGGTGGTTGATCCAATTTTGTTTGTATTTGGTTCTTAAGTAATCAAGTTCATACGAAAAAAAAATTCATATTGCAGGTTAGATTCCCGTTGATACGTCACGGCAGTACGCACGTCTTCCATATTCACACTCCATTAATCAACGGATTAAATAACAAATTTAGCAACATCCAGTCGCGTAATACGGCAACTGCACAAAAACTTGTAATGAGCTTCCGCCAAAATCAGCAAACTTATTAAATGGATGACGAACAACGCGCTTCGTGGCACGCTTGAGTACTGCAAGCAGACAGACGTTATGTGGATACCTGACTGTTTCAGTTGCAGCAAGATGGCTAACCTCTATTTCTTTTAAAAAAGAACCAAAACCAACTTGTTGCACAATACTCCTTTCTATTTGCAGTTGTATCTCGAACATATTTCGGCCAGATTCACTGGCCGCCTTCAAGGACACAAATACAACGACATTTCAACTTAGAATTATCTCATGTGGTTACAACTGTTGTTGTGTTTACAATTACTAAATTATTAAAATTGGGTTTAGTTAAAACACGTTTGGAATATAATGAAAATACAATTGCATACATCGTTAAATTAAATATAGTACAAATTTTATTTTGTGTTCAAACATATAGGTATCCGATTCTTTTTCATGTAGTAAGTTTTTGGATCAATTGCTGGGTGTGTTGTCTACACATGATTAGTAATACTGTTACGCACATTGTAGGAAATTAGGTTGTACGTATGATTTTGAACGGAACTCCTTGTTGTCGTATTATAATTGCTACGTGTGCTTGAGAAGTGCCGTCAGTAACTCACTGTATGGGGTCGAACGGTAAGACAGCTAACAAACGACGGACTGGAGAAGATTTGGCAGTAAACTCTCTCGACATAATGGAAATATTATCCCGACAACCGTCTGAAGGTTCCGAGTAAGATCACGAAAATCTCAATCAAGTCCTGTAAAAAATTCGAACCGCGCTTCTCCCAATATAGGTCAACCGCCACACCACACTGTTCGGGGCCAAACAAACAAACAAACTTTCTGAACTCAAGAACACACAAGCATTCTACGAGTTCAATATGTATTTACTGTCCCCTAGGTGCAATAATGCCCTTCAGTATTGCAACCCACTGCTGCCAGCGTATCTTACATCAATACAGCAAACAGCATCACTGTTCGTGATACTGACTGTCCTTTAACAATTCCTAATTCAGTCTTGGCACAATCTCTTGGTTTTCTGAGTAAGATCATGCTCTTTGCTAATTAGACTTGTCACCGTACTAAGCATAGGCACTGCCAACTCCAATCCATTACCGTCAGATATCCTCCAAATGTTTTGCATAACATAATCTGCAAACAGATATAACGAGAAATGAGCAGCGTCTAAAGATCTAGGCCACACTCAGAACATATAAACAACATGAAAACAGAACGTAGAGAGCTCTGTGGCACTCAGAATCAATGGATAAGAAAATTCGAATAAATCCGTGAAGTATGGATCGAAGTTGCTATGAGACAGAAACCTATAATGATATAGATGTAAGTAGCACTTTGATATAGCAAAGCAAGTGAGAAGCGAATGGTGTTCAAACAAACCCAAATCTCTTTCAGATTGAATTCGTTCCTTTCAGTTTACCACGTGAAGATGACAATAATCCTCAAAGTGCTTGGTTTAGACTTGAACTAAATCTGAGAGGGTTCATCTCTTCTGAAACTACTGTCTATCCGCCTACATGATTTACATTCTCCAGGTCTAAAGACTCACAACTACCTCAAGTCGTGCCAAGTTCACATTAGCCACAAACATTTCTCGCTTTATATAAGTCTTCTCCGTTGTAATTTCCTATCGTCGCTGGAGATACAAATATGTCAGATTTTCCTGAATACCCTTCCCATCATGATAAAAATTCTGACGTGTGAATTTTAGCTGAATAATATGCCGTAAAAACATTCAGTTCCTGCTTCACAAAATAATATATGCATCTATATTACAAAGTACAAAGTTAATACTATTTGTAGGGGGGGGGGATACCCTTTGTTGTGGGACGCTTACAAAATATACGGTTCTAAATACTCTATAGGAAATGCAGAGAGATTCTGAATGATGTTGTAATCATATGCTGTCAAGTTTCAACACAATCTTGCCGCCATTATCCGAGGGATACGTCATTGTTAGCGGGCGAACAAGAGGCCACAAGACGTTCTGGGTGTGACAGCGACGTGCAGAAATCAAAACAGCCCTACGGCGAACTGGATGCTGTCAGAAAAAATTGTAGTCAGTGCCTTATGGGAAGAAGCCATAATAATTTCACCGTCCTCTCACGAATAATTCCATCAACACCGCCCCCCACCAACCATCCAAATAAAAATGGCCTCATATTGGTGGCCTCACCTGCAGGACCAACCTTTATTTTGTTTATTCTCTTCTTAACTGAGAGTACTGTTTAGTGTAAACAGCCAAGCCCGTGCAGGCGTGGAGGCTAGAAAGCAAACGGCTTTAATACAACACAAGTATAACCACACCACAGGATATACGAGGTAGGTTGTCAGTACGAAATGAACACAAACGCGTCTTATCGAATATTCTGTTCTCTGAGATAACCTTCATATTGAAGTTTCTCAAATTATTTGCGTTAGAGAAAGCAATTTGTAGCCTTGAAAACGATATACAGTCCAAGAATATTTCTACTTCCGAACGAACGAAGCATTCAATTTCCTTTCCCTAAATTAGTTTGTGACAAACATCCTGACCGAAGTACAGCGATGGTACTGCCAGTACTTGTGTAATATTTCATAAATGTTTTTCTTTGCGTGTTTGGTGCGTAGTATTTTCATTGATATGTCCCATATACCATGTATGCTTATTGAACCAAAGCACAATACCGTTAATAAAACTAAGTACACACGTTTTTAAGTTTGGTGCACTATAAACCACTCTCAACGTCAGAATGCTGTTAACTCCACCAGCTACACCACCTGCCAGCTACAGTACATATCAGTCTCAATATTATGCTGGGGGTTTTCTTTTATTTTTAATGTAGTCTCTTCTTAAACTTCAAAATATACCGTTCAGGTGTCGAATAACTTCGTTCGGTATGATTTATAAATCTCTTGCATTCAAGTTGTAATGTAGAAGGTAAGTGATATAGACTACTGTACTGTGTCTGCAAGCACCACTATCTGTACAGCAAAATGAAAACACAACGATATTTCATTATTCCACAGTTACTGGAACATAAAAAGTACCTTGACAACATCTCATTTTTCCCCTAACTTATTTGTTGGCATGTCTGATGCACTAGATAAATCTAGAAAATATATGAGCCATACAATATAGTAATGCTTCGCAAACAGAATTACTTTCACCCCACAAAACTTCAGCCTGACAGCGCTAGAATGCGCTTTCCCGAGGCACATTTACCTTCAATCTACCGCACAATGGTATCACATTTTAATTTCCGTCAACTGCTCTTTGTATGCAAAATATCGTGTCTCATTTCCTATTTTTATGACGGAGCCACACGTGAAATTGCTGAACCTAAAATGACATCTAAAGAAGCTGGCGGGATAATAATGACGCTGAGAGCCATAAGCACCGCAGCTGCAAACTGACAGAGAAGTGCCGACTGAAACTTTCCATAAACAGTGAACAACAAACGATGCGGTAAAATGGCCAATAATTGTCCAACAAAATGCAACTATATACAGTTTATTTATCTCAGTATTTAGCCAACTTGATGCATAAAATTTGTTTCACAATAAGTTTTATTTCGTGCCTGTACATGTTTCGAGCACATGTGCTCGAAACATGTACAGGCACGAAATAAAACTTATTGTGAAACAAATTTTATGCATCAAGTTGGCTAAATACTGAGATAAATAAACTGTATATAGTTGCATTTTGTTGGACAATTATTGGCCATTTTACCGCATCGTTTGTTGTTCACTGTTTATGGAAAGTTTCAGTCGGCACTTCTCTGTCAGTTTGCAGCTGCGGTGCTTATGGCTCTCAGCGTCATTATTATCCCGCCAGCTTCTTTAGATGTCATTTTAGGTTCAGCAATTTCACGTGTGGCTCCGTCATAAAAATAGGAAATGAGACACGATATTTTGCATACAAAGAGCAGTTGACGGAAATTAAAATGTGATACCATTGTGCGGTAGATTGAAGGTAAATGTGCCTCGGGAAAGCGCATTCTAGCGCTGTCAGGCTGAAGTTTTGTGGGGTGAAAGTAATTCTGTTTGCGAAGCATTACTATATTGTATGGCTCATATATTTTCTAGATTTATCTAGTGCATCAGACATGCCAACAAATAAGTTAGGGGAAAAATGAGATGTTGTCAAGGTACTTTTTATGTTCCAGTAACTGTGGAATAATGAAATATCGTTGTGTTTTCATTTTGCTGTACAGATAGTGGTGCTTGCAGACACAGTACAGTAGTCTATATCACTTACCTTCTACATTACAACTTGAATGCAAGAGATTTATAAATCATACCGAACGAAGTTATTCGACACCTGAACGGTATATTTTGAAGTTTAAGAAGAGACTACATTAAAAATAAAAGAAAACCCCCAGCATAATATTGAGACTGATATGTACTGTAGCTGGCAGGTGGTGTAGCTGGTGGAGTTAACAGCATTCTGACGTTGAGAGTGGTTTATAGTGCACCAAACTTAAAAACGTGTGTACTTAGTTTTATTAACGGTATTGTGCTTTGGTTCAATAAGCATACATGGTATATGGGACATATCAATGAAAATACTACGCACCAAACACGCAAAGAAAAACATTTATGAAATATTACACAAGTACTGGCAGTACCATCGCTGTACTTCGGTCAGGATGTTTGTCACAAACTAATTTAGGGAAAGGAAATTGAATGCTTCGTTCGTTCGGAAGTAGAAATATTCTTGGACTGTATATCGTTTTCAAGGCTACAAATTGCTTTCTCTAACGCAAATAATTTGAGAAACTTCAATATGAAGGTTATCTCAGAGAACAGAATATTCGATAAGACGCGTTTGTGTTCATTTCGTACTGACAACCTACCTCGTATATCCTGTGGTGTGGTTATACTTGTGTTGTATTAAAGCCGTTTGCTTTCTAGCCTCCACGCCTGCACGGGCTTGGCTGTTTACACTAAACAGTACTCTCAGTTAAGAAGAGAATAAACAAAATAAAGGTTGGTCCTGCAGGTGAGGCCACCAATATGAGGCCATTTTTATTTGGATGGTTGGTGGGGGGCGGTGTTGATGGAATTATTCGTGAGAGGACGGTGAAATTATTATGGCTTCTTCCCATAAGGCACTGACTACAATTTTTTCTGACAGCATCCAGTTCGCCGTAGGGCTGTTTTGATTTCTGCACGTCGCTGTCACACCCAGAACGTCTTGTGGCCTCTTGTTCGCCCGCTAACAATGACGTATCCCTCGGATAATGGCGGCAAGATTGTGTTGAAACTTGACAGCATATGATTACAACATCATTCAGAATCTCTCTGCATTTCCTATAGAGTATTTAGAACCGTATATTTTGTAAGCGTCCCACAACAAAGGGTATCCCCCCCCCCTACAAATAGTATTAACTTTGTACTTTGTAATATAGATGCATATATTATTTTGTGAAGCAGGAACTGAATGTTTTTACGGCATATTATTCAGCTAAAATTCACACGTCAGAATTTTTATCATGATGGGAAGGGTATTCAGGAAAATCTGACATATTTGTATCTCCAGCGACGATAGGAAATTACAACGGAGAAGACTTATATAAAGCGAGAAATGTTTGTGGCTAATGTGAACTTGGCACGACTTGAGGTAGTTGTGAGTCTTTAGACCTGGAGAATGTAAATCATGTAGGCGGATAGACAGTAGTTTCAGAAGAGATGAACCCTCTCAGATTTAGTTCAAGTCTAAACCAAGCACTTTGAGGATTATTGTCATCTTCACGTGGTAAACTGAAAGGAACGAATTCAATCTGAAAGAGATTTGGGTTTGTTTGAACACCATTCGCTTCTCACTTGCTTTGCTATATCAAAGTGCTACTTACATCTATATCATTATAGGTTTCTGTCTCATAGCAACTTCGATCCATACTTCACGGATTTATTCGAATTTTCTTATCCATTGATTCTGAGTGCCACAGAGCTCTCTACGTTCTGTTTTCATGTTGTTTATATGTTCTGAGTGTGGCCTAGATCTTTAGACGCTGCTCATTTCTCGTTATATCTGTTTGCAGATTATGTTATGCAAAACATTTGGAGGATATCTGACGGTAATGGATTGGAGTTGGCAGTGCCTATGCTTAGTACGGTGACAAGTCTAATTAGCAAAGAGCATGATCTTACTCAGAAAACCAAGAGATTGTGCCAAGACTGAATTAGGAATTGTTAAAGGACAGTCAGTATCACGAACAGTGATGCTGTTTGCTGTATTGATGTAAGATACGCTGGCAGCAGTGGGTTGCAATACTGAAGGGCATTATTGCACCTAGGGGACAGTAAATACATATTGAACTCGTAGAATGCTTGTGTGTTCTTGAGTTCAGAAAGTTTGTTTGTTTGTTTGGCCCCGAACAGTGTGGTGTGGCGGTTGACCTATATTGGGAGAAGCGCGGTTCGAATTTTTTACAGGACTTGATTGAGATTTTCGTGATCTTACTCGGAACCTTCAGACGGTTGTCGGGATAATATTTCCATTATGTCGAGAGAGTTTACTGCCAAATCTTCTCCAGTCCGTCGTTTGTTAGCTGTCTTACCGTTCGACCCCATACAGTGAGTTACTGACGGCACTTCTCAAGCACACGTAGCAATTATAATACGACAACAAGGAGTTCCGTTCAAAATCATACGTACAACCTAATTTCCTACAATGTGCGTAACAGTATTACTAATCATGTGTAGACAACACACCCAGCAATTGATCCAAAAACTTACTACATGAAAAAGAATCGGATACCTATATGTTTGAACACAAAATAAAATTTGTACTATATTTAATTTAACGATGTATGCAATTGTATTTTCATTATATTCCAAACGTGTTTTAACTAAACCCAATTTTAATAATTTAGTAATTGTAAACACAACAACAGTTGTAACCACATGAGATAATTCTAAGTTGAAATGTCGTTGTATTTGTGTCCTTGAAGGCGGCCAGTGAATCTGGCCGAAATATGTTCGAGATACAACTGCAAATAGAAAGGAGTATTGTGCAACAAGTTGGTTTTGGTTCTTTTTTAAAAGAAATAGAGGTTAGCCATCTTGCTGCAACTGAAACAGTCAGGTATCCACATAACGTCTGTCTGCTTGCAGTACTCAAGCGTGCCACGAAGCGCGTTGTTCGTCATCCATTTAATAAGTTTGCTGATTTTGGCGGAAGCTCATTACAAGTTTTTGTGCAGTTGCCGTATTACGCGACTGGATGTTGCTAAATTTGTTATTTAATCCGTTGATTAATGGAGTGTGAATATGGAAGACGTGCGTACTGCCGTGACGTATCAACGGGAATCTAACCTGCAATATGAATTTTTTTTTCGTATGAACTTGATTACTTAAGAACCAAATACAAACAAAATTGGATCAACCACCTTGAAAGAATGGACAGCAACAGACTCCTGAAACACACCCTCAACTACAAACCCCGAGGACGAAGAGATCGTGGACGCCCCAGGAAAAGATGGCAACGCGTCGATGCCGGGACAGGTCAAACGACCTACCTAATCCACGGAGGAAGATGATGATGATGATGATGAACTTGATTACGAAATTTCAAACCTTGCAGTATGGAGTGATATAGTTTAGGTTATATAGGATGATATCACGTGTTCACAGAAGTAATTAGGGTTTGCGTGATCGTTTTCTTATAAACTTCTTAATCCTATTTTCTTATGACCTACGCTATCTAACCCTTTATAGAGTAATATGAACTTGAAAACTATTCAAAGAGGCCGTTCTTACCGCCCAGTTAACACAATGCGACTAGGTTTTGAAAATCAGTAAGTTAATACTGCATGGAGGAATGCTTATGCTTTGTTCTGAGAACGAAACAAAGGTCATAAATTCACTGTCCGGGCAGAACTTAGAATTTTGTAATGTTAAACTTGGTGGTACGTATAGTAACGATTAGGCGTTAAAAGGGTATTATGATCAGGTACGAGAACAGTCCTTCAGAGATGTGACATTGGCGTGTGATATTTAGTACTTGTAGTTTCCTCTTATGTCAACTGTGAACCCCTGCCCTGAGGCGAAGGGCATAAATTATGAAGTAACTAAGACATATTCGGACCTACGCGAGACGAAACCAGAAGCAGGACGTACTGTTCTCCAGACCTGTAGCGAGGAACATAATAATTTACGACACACAGAATTTGTAGGATGTTGAAATGTCCGAGGATGATTTTGGTTGGTCAGGTGTGGCAAAGATAGGGAGATGATAAATGCTTCTACAGTTTTGGTGCTGAACTCCTCTTTGAAAATGCCGCTTGGAAATACTGCGGAGTGGTGGGGGTAAATAGAGATGGATCTTCGAGAGATGGAAAGATGTTTATCTCCCCTTTCTAGGATCAACTGTCAACCATCGTCCGGCTTGCAGTCTTGTTTTATTTTCCTCCTTTACCAATATCTCTACCTTCGTTGACCTGCGCATCGTACTTTATACCCTGACGATGGGGGCAGCAGGTTAATCCGAAAGTTTGACACCTGACTATGAATGGACACGGAATCACGTCTTCTGAGTAAGACGGGTCATGTGGATGGTGGATGGACGCCGGACGGACGTAATTCGTAGCTGTGTCCAGTCCGGTCATTGTTGTTTGAGGTGCTGACGGGCAGTGTTCTGCTGTAGCAGGAACAGCATCTCCATATCAAGTAGGTCTGTCTGACAGTGGTTCAGACGTCAGAACAAGACGGCTCAGAATGCATTAACGGCGTGAACAGAATTATACGTGCCTGAGAGAGAAGCGTAAACAGACAAGCGACTGGCAGCGAGTCTCGTAACAGTACCTGCCTCGTCCGTCTTAGAGACGTGTAGATTATTAATGAGGTTAATCTACTGTTAGAATGCTACTTGTAGTTCCGTACAGAAATAATTTATTTTGAAGACTTTTGAGACATGAGTGTGCAACCCCGCTGCCCGCAAAGTTCTCTTATGCGTCACGCGACTACATTTGTAAGCTGTGTTATATAGTGTATAAAAATTACACAATAATTTAAGAGGGTGGGTATACCACTTACTGAGATTCTTTTTAAGCATCCTGTACCTCAATTTACCACCCATATTTACAAGTATTAAAACATTCCCCCAAGTCTTATAAACGAAAAATATCTGATTTTTAAAATTATGGATGCACCGTGTAAAAGGTAAAGCAGTCCCGTTACAGGCCTGGACAGGCCCAGAGGGTTCCAGGAAGTTAAGGTTCCTAGTTTTCATGACCACGGCACAGGATGGTTGTAAGGTTGTATGTACCGTGTATTGTACAGAATTATTAATTACTAGTTACTAATAGGCTTTACTCAACGTTGACGACGCACATACAGCCTTACCAGGACTCAACCCATATCAGAGTTTCGGGGAGGTTTCTAGATGATAACTAACATCTAGTGATGATTGCAGGACCCCCACTTGCAGTCTGTATGGTGCTCGAAGGAACATGTCCTGTGGCTGATAGTCTCGCAGTTAGTCAAGAAATTCTCGAACTTCAATGCTTGGGTCCTCGGTACTTTAACTTGCTTCAGATCACCCTTCTTGCGTCTGGAGTTTTGAGGTGGTTGGTACATTTTTGGAAAATTTAAACATCCCTGATTTAATGATGCCCGAAGATTCACTGCCGCGTCCACAAGAGATCGCGTATTCGACCACGCCCACACGCTCCATTTCGTGGAGATTCTTTGAAAGTTGTTCACTCTCCTCTGCCCTGGTTGTCGAAATTATCTCATCCATTCAGATTTTCCGGTTACAGTTTTGCGTATATAGCTTATCTCTCCCATAACGTCTAACATATACCGCCCATTTCATTTCTGGTTTCTTAAGTTCCGACTGTCTGCGTTGGAAACAATATCTTTTCTCGTTTCTCATATTTTGGTAGCCTTAGCGGTGTCTTTGAGAATTCAGAAAGTTTGTATTATTTTAGAATTGATGGCAATAAGAACATATGCTGGCCCTTCCGAACGCAGTGCAATGAAGAATTGATGATTGCATATGGAAAATGTGATCTGCCGTCTCCTCCCCTCCTCGTCTCAGTCGTATTTCCCATCCCCGTTTCTATTTTCGAACTAGAAAACTAAATTAAGGCTTAGGACAAGGCTTTGAAATTCTGCTTGTTCATTTTTTCCTCTCCGTACCCACCCTTTCTCCCTTAGAGTTCCTAATTTCTCATCTCCCCTCACTATCCTCCCATTCTAACGATTTCATTTTTCAAACGCGAAGCTGTTATCTTTTAAATAAAATTACAATCCTGTGTTAGTGACTTCGGAAACGTAATTCTTCTCGTGGATGTTACTGTAAGGCAATCATGGAATGCAGTGAGGGAATTGAACTGAACTTTTGTTGTTTCAAGGCGTACACTGACGCGAGTGCTGTGCAAGTGTCTCGTCTTCTTATCTGTTGACACAGCAGATGGCACTGAACTCCTTGCAGGCAGTCCGCCAAATCACAAGCTGCTCGGTTACGTCGTCCCTGTCACTGATAAATTACTCTAAAAGAATTCGACGAGTGTGAATATTTCTTGTTTCCGGTTCTCATATCCACGCAGTCAGTACAACGGGTCTTGTCTACGATAAATTAGTCACCCTTCAAAAGCATAGTGCTAACTGTGTATGCTGCGGATCTCCAACCCGCAGCCCTTGGCCACATTTGTAAATTAGGTACTAATAACGTAGTCTGTCCTACGGCAGTTGTGTAGTCTCTTCCAAAGCGAGTTATCCAGTGAGTGCAATCTAGTGCTTCCTCTTTCAGTTTCCAGTATCCCCCTCGTTTCCTTAAGGTCATCCAGTAGCTGCTTACATCTTCTTCCCCGTCTTCCTGTCGCAGATATGTTTCTTCAGTAACGTGTTTTGGAAGGCGGTTCTTAAGCAAGATGTGACGAATCCAGGTGCCCTTCCTTCTTTGTACTGTAGGCCCCACCTTGGATATTCCTTTCCTCCTTGACTCTATGCAATACTTCTTCATTTAAATTATACAAGTACTACAAAAATACACAATGATTTAGGCGGTTAGATATAGCACTTGTTATTTTACACAACGGCCCTCCAACAGCCCACAATGTCGCGTGTGGCCCTCTGCCGTAAAACGTTTGGATGCCCATGGTGTATTCCATACCACGTGCTGCAACTTTCAGAACTGAGCACCTTGCCCTATGGACCTCCTTATTATTCTCAGAACATATAGTAATAATTTCCCTAAAAAACAATGAGAGTTTGAGTTGCATAATGGTGAGGTAGTCTGTTTTCTGTGAGGTAGAAAGTGGCCTTTAGAACGTTATTTGTATGAACAACCAATGCTCCATACTCATTTTCATTTACATTTTTTTTAACGAGAGGGACAAAAGGGCGAAGCCTGGAAACCTCCCAGAAGGCGTTGCTCTTTCGGAAATCAGGGCACTTTGAATAGAAAAGTACTTCCACTGTTATGCTTCGGAAGGCTAACAGGCGAATCGTCGCAACTTGGACCTGCGTCTGTAAATATAAATGTGTGTGTATTTAAGACATCGCTACTTGAGCTCTTCCCAGGTTGAATACCAGCTATGTGACTAATAGCTGTTTGTTTTTGTGACCAATGGTTCACGTGATGCGTTACAGGATCCCAAAGATCTCGCCCACACAAACGCAGTTAAATTTTGCTATTGCTAGCCACTTCATCATAATTTGATATGTGTTCGTCTGAAGAATTTTCGTACTGTGTATACCTACTGAGATATTGCGTCTTTAATTAAAGTCTAATATTTGTATATTTATTTGCGTGTGACTGTTTTTAATTTTAACAAATAAATCAGTGTTTACTCATAGGCCTTTAGTTTACAGACACAGCTGCAGGACATTAGTTACCTGTAATTAGACTGAAATATTTGGCACGATTTTGTTATTTGCAGGTTACTCTGTCGATAAATTTGAATACTTTTGCAGATAAAAACGTCCGAGTTGTGCATTGTATGCCCACAGTGGAATTTTCATTTGTCGTGTTTGCCTGCTGGCCATTTTGTGTGTTACTAGACGGAGACTACCGAGATCGTGAGGACTGCACAGTTGCGCGGTACTGGGTCTTACGTCGTTTATCCTTGAATAAAGTTATGTTTCGTGCGACAATAATCATTCAGGATAACCAAAGTTTGCTTGTACTTTTTAGGCGCGTTGGCAATATTGCGGAAAGCGATTGTTAACTTCGTCATGTAGTCTGTCCGTCCATCCGTCTGTCCGCATGGAACAACTCGGTTCCCACTGGATGGATCTTCAAGAAATTTGATATACGGCGATTTTTCGAATATCTGTCGACAAGACTATGCTTGATTAAAATCCGACAGGACTAACGGTAACATTACAAGAAGGTTTGTGTACATTTGTGATATCTCGCCGAATTCTTAGAACGAGAAACTTTTCAGATAGAAGTCGTAGAAAAAGTTGAAGCACACATTTCAAGTTAAATATTTTTTTCCCCCAAAATCTTCCTTTTATGAGTTAATGTGGAAAAATATGATAGAGCCTGAGAGGCCTCAGATGGCGATATAGTACGGCGCTAGGAGATGCGACTTGCTTGCCAATTAACTAAGGCAAGAATACAGACTCACACTCGTAATATGTAATTCGTAGTATTGTTAAGAGCATTACGAAGTATTTTGTAGCTCGACGACGGTGCAAAGGGAGCCCATTGTTGCGTTTCAACTGCAACACTGAACACTATTATATTGCTGACAATTACATGTTTTATAACAACAATAAAAACGGAACATATTGTTGCGTGTAGAGAAGCGAAGTAAAATGAAGTGAAAAATCATCTAAAGGTGTAGTAAAGTGAAATGAAGTGAAGTGAAGTGAAGGAAGGTAAAGTGAAGTGCAGTGTAGGGAAGGAGGTAAAAACGAGACTTTATGGAAAACGTTTATATGAGTAGTAAAGTGGTGAGAAGTGAAGGGTTGGGGTGAAAGCGTGAGGAAAATGTGTGGGGGAAAAAATACTAGAAACTATATACAGTACTTTCTAACCTTGTTGTTGTTTACCTTTTCAACATGTTGTATTTTAAGATGTCTTGTGTGTATTGTTGTTGGTTGTCTTGTGTGTATTGTTGTAGTTGTCTTGTGTGTATTGTTGTCATCTTATGTGTATTTGTTGTACTGTGTTTGTATTGCTGTTTTTACTTTAGATGCCAGACTGCTGGCTAGAATTCAGTATACGGAAGGTCCTGCGAACGGCCACCTCGACACATGTTTTTCTTGGTTTCCCTGTGTCTATAAGCAAATGCTGAGATAGTTCCCAAGATTCCAAGTTGCCACTACATGCTTCTCATGTAGCCCTCCCGACTTAAATTTATTAGTAACCAATTTCATATTTTGTATACATGTAAAATAACCACTGCCACCGGGTGACAACCC
>Ga0123354_10004634_pt1 | contig 19568 bp, 10 predicted proteins | sample TergutLab28metaG_2_FD_97872 | JGI IMG/M metagenome (GOLD analysis project Ga0123354, IMG submission 97872) | Labiotermes labralis P4 segment gut microbial communities from Petit-Saut dam, French Guiana - Lab288 P4 | ecosystem: Host-associated > Arthropoda: Insects > Digestive system > Gut ...
TGTGTGTGTGTACGCACATATATATATAAATTAATACTGGCAGGAATGGTTTTTTTACGTGATGTTTTGGGTTCTCAGAGGGGGTTACCGACTACTGAAGTCTTCCTGGATATAACAATGTGTCAGTTGCTAAGGTTACTGGTTTTCTGAAAGCAACTGCTGCCTCCATCTTCAGAAACTAACAACCCCTGAGTAACAGCTGTGTTATTTTCCCAACAGTGCCACTCTCCTTGGACTATGACACCCTGAAGATGGATGCAACAAGCTTCTCTAAACATGGTAAATATTAATCCACAATGCATCATATCCCAGGAGAAATTAATTTTGCAGCTTTCTTGATATACCTACAGGATGTTAATTTTGCAAAAGCAACACCATTTTCTCACAATAAAATACAAAGATCTATGTGAATAATCCTTCAGCAGCGCACACAAACTCTGCAAATGAAACTTCTCTTCCATGATCTTCAATCAGTTGTGTATTATAAGCCAAAATAACAAATAAATTATTAGTTACCATTAACTATATCCCTGTAGTCATGATGTGTGGATTATTCATGCACCTGTCAGAAATAAACAAGAATTACACATTAACAGATTAAAACAGACATGTTTCTTACCTGAGTAATGTCCATGGTTGGAGTGGGAGAGCTAGCCAAGGTTATGGATGTGCCAACTGAAACACAGTAATAAATGAAGTACCATTATAACTGCTGCTGCTTTCCATCTGATATATGAATACGTTTATACTATTTACAGTTCTCATAAATTTCATGTGCAACAACTAATTTTTCAAATTTAAATGATTCATGTCCATATACTGATGATTCATTATGAGAAATACAACCAATAAGTGCATATACAAATATGTAAATTTAACATATAAATAGCCTAATTTTTCATTTGCATCATACTTTAAAATGTTGAATACTATGTATCAAATAAGGTATTTTTGTTTTGTTCCACTATATGGTTTCTGCATATTTTACTTAGTATAGTGACAAGACCATGTGCTAAATGATGTGGGGGTTTCATTTCCAGCAGGACCAAGAATGACCTCTCCTCCTAAAAAAAAAAAGATTGGCTTCATGGCCCAATGAGCTCCCTCACTTCTAGGGTACTTGGGGGTTCTTTCCCCAGACACCAAGTGGCTGAGGCATGAGGCTAACCTTTCACCTCTGTCAGTGCCACTATGTCTCAACTCCAATAACATGTCTTTGCTGCATGCTCAGCTCTGGCATTGGATCACCCTAACTGCCCATGGTGATAGACAGAGTGGCAATCAAACAGGGTTTTTCTCCCAGCACTTTGGTTTCCTCCCATCATTCATCATTCCATGAATGCTCACCTGCTCCACATTCATTCACGTATCATCTGCAGCTGGTGCAAAATGTCTGTTAGCAGCTGCAGTGCTCAGTGTCATCTCATCCCAAGAATAATCAAACAAAAGGATGTCCACATGGAGCAACCTAGTTTAAACGATTTCACAATTAATCCTAAAAAAGTGTCCCCCACTCTAAGTATACAGTATGTGACAATATGCCTAATAAGCTCAAAACCAAATACGCCACAAACCAAGTGGTCAATACATGTAACAAGTGTATAGTCTGGCAGGTGGATACCAGCATTTCAGAACACATTGCCTTTGTCACTCATAGCCTGAACAGAGGGGCAGTATTACTATAAACTTCCCAGAGTACACTGTGTCATACCTTTCTTCACCATGAAACCTCTATCTTAGATATCTTAGAAGATCTGAATCTTTGTGTGAATTTCACAATCGACACTGGTCTCTTTCATTTCCTGGCTTTCAGAAAAAGATACAGGTAATGGTGCCCCTACAAATGACATGAGGGCACACAGGCGGAGGCAAAGTACAACTTCACTCAATCCTGACATGAACACTACCTGGTGGTGGCCAGATGCTCTCATGCCCTGGCAGCTTTACTTCAAATACCCACTGATAAGAGGCTAAGTGGGACCCAGTGAGTGTGGACATTTTGCACATGACACAAATATCTTGCCCCTGCCAGCATTTAAACCCCACATCTTCCAACCCACAGCCTAGTCACTATATTGATTGTACTATTCAGGCTGCACATTGTACAGTTCACAAGTTTATTTCCTTGCCACTGTTAATGAAATATTGTATAACAGCTCAAAGTTTCAAAGAACTTACTCTACTTGTTACAAACTCAAAATATTAGTGATTTTTCCCTCTCTAACATTTCAAGTGCCTTTGTCTATCTTATATATAGTTTTCCTTCTTGACAAGAGGTGGTTTACAGGTGTGTTACAGCTTCTGCTCTGACACTATGATGCTGTCATGTGACCTGAAAACAAATCACACCACAACACAAACTTATGTCCAAGTTACTGATCCACTCAAGACATGCACAAGAACACACTCAGGTGTCTGCTAGCCCCAGTCAGGATATTGTTTTGTCACTAATAATGTATATTGAACACAATACAAATGTGCAATCTGTTTGAAACATGCAATACCGTATCAGGTATGGCTGAAGGTACACAACATATTTAACATAAATAACATACCAGGACTGCAGCCTGCCTGCAAGTTAGAAAATCACGACATTCACCAAGATGTTGACAGTGGAGAAGGAATGTACATACATGTGCACAGAGAACTGTAACATATGTGGCTGTCATCCAGACTGGGTGCAACATAAATCATAACGGTACAACACCCAGCCATGAAATGCACATACAGTAAAATCTATATGTATGGCAAATGTCCTGAAAGGGATAAGTATCAATCAAATGTGACACATAAACACTACTTGGAGTTCAACAATAAACAATTAAACAAGGACAGAAGTTCCTCAAATACAACTTCTACAGCAATATTACTATTGATATAATTAAAAAGACAATCTATGTCTAAAACCACTTACCATATCAACAATTCATAAACATCATTTGCAAAATTCATCTCACTGCTTAAGACATTAGTAAAATGTCAGAAACATTTATTTGTTACAGAGAAAATTGGATTCCATTCTATGAATACTCAGAACTCTTTTACACCTCTCAAAATTTAAGTTTGCCATATCGAAAAAGTGTGCAATACCCAATGTCCTTTCCCTTTTTACCGAAACATGTTCCTGTGAAGTGAATACATCTTACAGTTGTAAGGTGCGTTTCACTTCAGATTTAATGTCTACATTCTGCACGTCCAAACATTCCAGTCACAGCGCACAAAGCAGGGGTCTGCACATGACACTTAACTACTGCTACAAAGTGTGCAATGTAACTTCTGATACTACAGTATCATAACCACATAATGTCAAAGTAATACAGCATTATTAACATTTCAACTCTAATAAAAAGAGTCACTTGATACTTAAAATTACAGACAACATTACTTGTAAGACCTGAGGTTCTCACAGCTTTGTTACTGATGCTGCAACTATTGTGGGATGTTCTGCTTTTGTCACTGGGTCTGTGGTTCCAAATGTTTTTTAAGTATCCCTTTTGGAAACTGCTCATCCCATGACACAACATAACATCCCACAATACTTCAGTCTTCAAGAACATTCTTCACTTAGCATTACCACATTTTAAGGCATTTGACCATCATTCAGCATGTAACCTCTAAACAGCCAGGTTGGTATTAACATTTTTGGGCATGGTTGATGAAAAACATGCTTCAACAGTAAAATATAAAATTTTGTAAAGACATTTTGTGGAAAATGAAACAGATTATGCAGCACTTGTTAAAAATACAGCATTCTTGTTGCCTACACAAATAACATGAATTTATGGGGGTGTTTTTATGTACATCTGCATATGTGAACACAGGTCATTTCAAAGTTAAAAATACAAAAATTAAAGATCACACTGTGCAGATGGATTCTGTTTCCATCCTGAGCTAAAAGTTTGACAGGTTCACCTCCTGAGTTGGGCCCAATAGAAGAAACCATTCTCAAGTGTTGTGTTTAATTTTGTATTTCTAAACAAAGAATGATGGAGGAAGTTCACAAACTTAATGGCACTAAAAGTGACAGAGCACTATCGGAACCTTGTGGAACTGTAACATTACATACTACAATCATGAATCATTGTACAGTTGACAGCAGTGACCCCTTATATATAACTTGTACTACACACTGCATTGTTTTCTGTCATCAACAGTGTTGTGTTTACTTAAGTCACTGTACAAATGCACTAAACATGTACAAAACCGTGTGTTTTAGAAATGCTGGAATTAAAAAACAGCCATCAAAGAAAAGGATTGTTGACCTGAACACCTTCATAAGTTTAAAGGTTTGGTTGAGTGAACACACATTATCAGTTAAACAAGCACTCACAACTGGAAGGTTGTTCGTAGAATGAGACCAACTGGTCACCACACAAGTGCCTAGAGAGAAACCAGCCCCAGTGCTAGTCTGCCACATCCCACATTAACATGGCATCAAACCCAGGCCTCTGATGGAAGATGCTGATGACTAACTGCCTAAGCTATGGCTTAGCCTAAGTTAGCTGGAATTGAGTCTTTTGTTCAGAGACTACTGATGCCTATTCAAGAGGCAGCAGTAGAACTTCAGTGGAAAACCAGAATGAAACATGACCACTCAGTAGACCTAAGCAGAGATGAGTGGTTAACATTAAAATGGATCTGGGATTCACCTGGCTTGGGACAGGGAAATGTATTGGACTGCAAGATTTGAGTTTCTCTCAGATCCATTCTTACGGGATGTGACCGTCATCAGGTGTGCAGTATCTGATATTTTAAAGGTTAAGAGCACATTTCCTCCCAATCCAAGCAGTCCAGAACAAAAGGCTCTAAAAACCTTCAAAACACCAGGAACTGCACATCCAACAACAAAGTATCACATCCTCTATGAAATGAATCTTCACAAGTGCTGGACTCTTGTAAATCACTTTGATAACTGTCACCCCAGTGTGCTTTTAATTACCATTCAATACAAATTCAGGTTCAGTCTAAACCTCAGCCCACATACGTTAAGAACACACAAGGTGTAAAAAACAATGATGAAAACATAAAATACCCATTCAAGGAAGCCTTCAGTTAACATAATAACAACACAAAGAACCAGACACCTGCAAGATTTTACAGAATATAAAATAATGGAATAGTTACTGTAAAGTTATCTTAAACAAAACTTTGGAATATCAAAACTAAAAATTATGAGATCTCATAATCCTAATGTATAAAACTATATGCACGTCTTACCTTTTACACACTGTTCTTATACAAAACTTAACAATTATCCATGTACAGGATCGGAACACGCAGCTTTGCAATTTGAAATAAATTTAGAGGTGTGTAAAGTGACCCTGAGTTTGTACTGAATGATGTTGTAAATAACAAATTCCCAGTCCCACAATTTGCAAGGAATTTCTTGACTAGCTGATGAACAACCACCTTCTCAATTGGACTCTGCTCTACAGTGCTAGTAAGCTACTTCAGGTATCTGTGGGTTTCATTTTCAGTCTCTCTACTGTCCTCAGTAACTGAGACACCTACTGCAAACGCCACCTTCTTTACAATTGCATGTCAAAAACTTAAAAGGACCAGTAGATGAGATCTGCACTCTTCAGGGATATTATATGGTGCAGAGTGGGAATTACCACTCTACATTGTGTAATATCCCAGAAGAGCACATATCTCATCTACATCAAGGCGGAAGCCTGACATCACACTTAAAAGACCCGTACATCAAAGAAGATGGAGCCGCTGCACATTTAGCCTGTGAGCTTATTTTCACAAATACAAATATCCAGTTTTCATAAGAGCCAAGTTTTGATTACACAACACTGATGGATAGACATACACTTAAACAGGAAGTAACTATCTAAACCCAGTACCTGGAGTGACTGAATCTAGGCTATAACAGATGTACCCAGTACAAAGGTCTGTCCCATGAACATTTTCCTAGAGATACCTCAGTTCTTGTAAAGCGGACATGCATGCTTTTGGTAAGCTCCTCCTACGTTGCTTGTTCCATTTTGAAGTTCTGCATACACAATGGAAGAAGTGATTGAAGTGAGTAACAGCCTTGGTGGTGCACGTAATACTGAGATTACTGCAGAGGACAATGCACACAAGAAGCCAACAAATGTGAATCAGCTCTGACAGTAACCCACGATGGACATTCCATGTCTTCATTCAACCACAGAGCTTACAAACTGTGAGCAGTGTCAAAGACAAATTTCAGAGAGTGCAAATTCTGATGCTGAACATTTTGAAATAACAGTAACTTCACTTTGCTAGATCTCAGGTTCTCACAGTGGTTATCTTGGATGTGATGCTGTGTCACTGGACATGCAGTTCCTGACAGTGAGAGGGATCAAAGTGCCTGGAGTTCGGGGACAAGCAGTCCAAGAACAATGTCTCCTTTACCCTGAAGATGAATGCACTACACTCCTTCAAAATAGCCAGAACTACCTGTCCAGTGACACAGCACCAGACCCAAGAAGACTAAAATTTTAAAAATAGTTTTCCATTTGCCAGTTTCATAACTACAATAAATGACAGTACCTTGGATAAAATACCAATTTACTGTACCATTCACAGTGCTCAGTAGAGTGACAATCCTCCCAACACACAAGATCTGAAGGATCTTGTATTTAAGATGCAATATTATTAACAGAGGTCCTTACAGAAATGTTAAAATAAAGTCGCATCAAAACTTACAATTTCTCCAAGTAATGTTCACTGTGAACACTGCGAGGTGATACTGCTGTTTACACAAGTTCAGTCTTGTTAACTGTACCCAATACCTAACACCTGCAGCATATCAAAGACACACTCTTGTGTTTGTAAGAAACCCCATAGAGCTGAAATTAATTTGGATAAAGAAACTGGTATGTAAAAGTATGACTAGCATCAAAATATATAGTGCCAAATTCATGCAAATCACTTATGACTGTGCAATGTTCAATTACCATATTTTAACCTCTTAACTGGGCATGACGTAAATGTACGTAGTCACATTGCACTATTTCAATAGGTATGACGTAGCATCACATCTTCGATCTTGCACCACTAATATCTCGAGTACGAGATACTGTTACATAGTCTAATTTTTTTCCGCTGTAAGGTACCACCAACCACCTTCTTATTGGCAGCCACAGCCATCCAGACAAGTATTTGAAACACTGTACACTCTACGGTCTACAGCGATATAAATGGCAGCGTGTAGTAACAAGCAAAAGAAGGATCTGCTGACAGATGACGATATCTCCAAAGTTTTAGAAATTGAAGACGAAAGTGATGTATTCTCTGAGGAATCTGATGATTTTTGGTTTGATACAAGTGAGGAAGATTCAGACAGAGATTCGGATACAAGCAGCATTGTGCATAAAGTGAACCGTATGAAGAAGTGTCAGATTTTTTACAATGTTTTGTACCTCATGGCGTGACACGTCCAAGATTTGCATTTCTCGGGGTTAGTGGAGTGAATGTGGATTTTGATGATGAAATTAATGTTCTGGAATGTTTTCAGAAGTTTACTGATGAAGATATGTGGCAGTTGTTTGCTGAACAAACATATATATATGCCAACCAATTTTTGGTAGCAAATCCTAATTTGAAACCATGATCCCAAGCTAGAAGCTGGATGGTTACAAACTCGAATGAAATGAAAACCCTAATTGGGCTTCTCATTCATCAAGGTATTGTACAGAAACCTGAGAATGGAATGTATTTCTCCAAAAGGGAAAGTAGTGTGACACCATACTTCTCACAAATAATGACAGAGAACAGATTACATCTCCTCCTAAAGTTTCTTCACTTTGCCGAAAATTCCAAATTTGACCCTGATCAGCATCAGAAGAAACTCCATAAAATCCAACCAATCCTTGATCACCTAAAATCCAAGTTTTCCTCCGTATACACACCAGAACGAAGCATTTGTGTCAATGAGTCTCTCTCCTCCTTTGGAAAGGATGACTGGGTTGGATTCAGTACATACTATCAAAGCGAAGCAGGTTTGGAGTGAAAATCTACAAACTCTGCAAAAGCAGCACAGGCTGTGTTTGAAACTTCATAGTACAAGGATACCATTTATGGTCAGAGACATCCAGGGGAAAAGACTTCTTCGAGGACTGTGCTAGAGGTAGCACAAGACCTACTTGATAAGTGCTACTGTCTTTACCTGGACAAATGGTACAGGAGTCCAAATCTTGTTGAAACCATATGTACCAGAAAAACAGAATTTGTTGGGACCATGCGGACCAATAGAAAAGTTTCCAGATTTTGTGAAGAGGGCAAGACTAAAAAAGGGGGAAACAGTAGCAGCATTCCGCAAGAAACAGATGATCATGAAGTGGAAAGACAAAAGGGGATGCTGTACTCGTCAGCACATTTCATGATGATAGCATGGAGAATGTGACAACTAGACAAGGAGTAATCCAGAAACCATCTGTCATCCTTGACTACAACAAAAACATGGGGGGTAATAGGCAGAAATGATGGCCAGCTTCAAAGTTACAAGTTGGCTCCAGAACGTCTAAAGAAGTACTACCAGAAGATGTTCTGCTATCTCCTCGATGTGATCTGCCTGAATGCATTCATCATATACAAGAAGGGAGGAAGCATCTCTAGGTTGGATTTCCTGCTGACATTAGCAGAAAGCTTGTCTTCAATGGATGGAGTGGTGGAATCTGCAACTAGGGGTCATCAATCAAAATCATCCAAACCTTCTCAACTCCTTGAACGCTGCTTCCCAGACATGGTGCCAGGGACATCAAAGAAGAAGCCTACCAGGAGATGTGTAGTTTGCTGGGCCAATGGAAAGAGGAGTGTAATCATATTGGTGTTCTAACTGTGAGAAGGCCCTGTGTGTAGTACCGTGTTTTCAAGTTTACCACACAGACAAAAATTTAAAAATCTAAAAAAAAATCATAAAACTTACAAGAATTGTGAATAAAAGCTGCATTTCATCTTTACATCAGGTTTTCATTATATATTGAAAGAAAACTCCATTATGTTTGCACTGCTCCTATAGAAACAAGGAACAGCGGGCATTTTAATACCCCGGGCAGGTTACACCAGCAGCCCAGAAAAGATCCAGTTAAGAGGTTAGCAAACACATCACAGGTGTTTATCATAACAACAGAGTACTAGATTATTGTACCAATGCTACAAGACTGTCACTGGTCATGCGTATCAGAATGTGCTAGAATACTTCTTTATTTCACACATTTACCACAGTTTTTTCAACAAGGTGGGTGCATATCCTATTTTCCTATGTATGTGCAAGAGATTCTCAACAGCAGGTTGGTCGAAGTGGGTCCACCTTGCCCTACAGACTTAACCCCACCTGTGTCAACAAAACTGGACATCATACACAACATGGTCAGAGGCACAACAGCACGTCACACCTGACACCCTACATTGCATACAGGCAGATAACGATGCGACATGACGCAAGATGACACCACAACGTGAAAGCATGTAGTGGGTGGTACGAGAACTTGATATGTCTTGACCATATTATCACGGTACATTATGTGTGTATATGTCAGTACATTATTATATCCTTACAAATCTGTACAGCTCACCCTGCATTCTGTTCAATACACATTACTTGATTACAATTTTTAACACTTACTTTCACCAAACCATAATCTAGCTTAAAAATACTTTTTAGGGTGTCAGTTTATTATAACACAGTAATTTTTTTTAAAAGTGCCACTATACCAAGTACTATAAGTATCAACTTTTGTCCACAAGATTCTCGGCTAATGTGCAAACAGTAGCTCTAGTTTGTGGCTTCAGCTGTCTGCGTGTTTAAGCTGTCAAGTACGACACGAGGAAGTGGGTTCACTCCTCTCTAGGCTGGTGTATTGGGTGTAATAATCATTCTGTCACGACTGGCCAATATCTACAACTGCAATCCCTGCATGACCAGGGACAGTGCACACTCCCACAACGTGTTGAACTGCCAAGCCAAACACACGCAGCAAAGTGTGGCTGAACTCACGTATTCACTGTGCCACCCAGGAGCACAATCCACATGCTTACTCTCCACCACAAGACCACACATATGCCCACTTCCTCCTTCACACATCAAACTTCAACACCAAAATAGTGGATCCACTCCCAACACATGAGACCTGTTCAAAAAGTTCTTGGACTCATTAAATAAAACATAAAATGTAAAACATAAAAATTTTATTAAACATTATCACTTCCAAGAATGCCCACTTCTGCATTAATACAATTCCAATGGGGATTTCATTTTTCCCACAATTCCATACACTTTTAAAGAAGTCTTCATTTGTAACAGGAAAATGTCCAATCAGAGGGGCTGGAATGTAAGGTGCCTGAGGAACACCAGTTTTTTTTTTGCAAGAAACTCTGATCTGTAATGCACCGTGTGCACACATGTACCGTCATGCGGAATTCAACTGCGTTCCTGCCAAAGCTCTGGTTCTTGCTTTCACTAAGCTTCTCAACGACACAGTAAAGCATAGCAAAACAAATAGGCATTTCACACAAATGCACTGCTGTGTTAACATTTCTAAAAAATTACCAAAGCATATGTTCATGATAGAAAGTAAGTGGTTTTACTCAACGCCAAATTTGTTAGAACCAAGTGGAAAACTGCAAAGAGCCCATACAGTCTACCAAACCATGCACACACAAAATACATCCAGCACCCAAATTTAAAGGGAGGTTGTGAATGCAGTCCAAGAACCTTCTGAATGGACCTTGTATAAAGCACCTAACCTAACCTAACCCTAAAAGTTTTAACTTACACCACTGGTGTCACTGAAAATAATGTGTAAAAAATGTTGGCAATTTAACAGAATTCATACAGCTGTGACACTAAATCATCTTTGTTACATTCAATGAACCAGCATCAGTGTTTGATGGCAACACAACTGTGCACAGCACACAGCTTAATCCCAAGTATCAGCTACAAGAATGTTAGATGCTTTCATCTTTGCATCATTCTTTTGCCTGGAAGTTACTACTTCTTTACATCACTTTCTCACACATTGTTTAATACCGAGTTGTCTTAACTTAATCTTCATTAACCTTTTGACGCCTAATGTCAACTATAGTGATCGTACCACACCTCTAACCTCTAAAGTTGCATTTTATATATTTATTCAACAAATATAAGTACTGAATATTTTAAACATGGTATATACTCTCCGTATTTTCCTCTTCAAAATGCAGTTTGTTTCAAAATTCTAATGCATTTGGTTCCTGTATTATTCACATTTTATACACAGGGTGTGCTAAAATTAAAAAAATAATTCCAGCGCCAAAAGGTTAAGGGACAAAATCCACTTTTTCATCACGTACATCATTTTAACAGTTTTCACCTATTTGCCCTTCAGACCATGTCACTAAATTTCCTGCAGGATATTAAAGCTTTCTATTACCTCTCGTCTATAAGCTTCCACCTAGTAGTCACCAGTTCAGAAAACAGAAGGTAAAACTTCATCTGGCACTCTGTGCCCATTGTTGTAATTTGTCATCACGATACAGATCAATCAGCTATAAATTCAACGAGTGCTCAAAACTGTTTGTTGTGTGTTCCAAGGTTCCTTCATGCTTCTATTCCACCGTAACTACAGAATAATTATTGACAGTCATTCTATTTCGGACATAGAGCTGTCATTAAAAGCATTGGCCATTAAGTTGTATGTCATCTGCACTACTGTGTGCTTCTAGGAAGTAAAATTTTCTTAGAAGCAAATTAACTTCTAGTCCAGAATCACTGCTCTATAAATACTGAACGATAAATCACCATCACATACCCCAACCTCAATGTCAACCAGAACAAAACACCATAAGCTATTATACAAACAAGTGCCTATGGTATACACTTCATTATTCAATCCTCCATCAGTATAAAGAATAACATGCATAAGCTTCATATAACCCTTTGAGTGCTATCTGCTTCCAATAAATGTCAAATCTTCACTCACATGTGCTTGTATACCAGCACACATCTCTTCCTTTTACACAATTCCCCTCCCCTCCTCACACTGACTACAGTACTGCAGTAACATGGCCAGTCACCTGTGGGAGAGCTGTAGCAAGATGAGCATCAGTAGTTCCTGTGGGTTTAAAAAATCAGCCTTGTCAGCTAGCAAATCTCCAACTCTAAGGGTAAGGACATTTATACCATGGCACTGAAAGGGTTAACATGAAGGTTCAGGTACCCAGTCTTTTTAACACTTTGAAATTACTATTTTCACACATTATTCCATGTCCCATTTAACTGCACATACATTCATCCTCCAGACTTGGTCTTGTATGCAAAAAAGGTAGAGGAGGACATGTCTATTAACAAAGTTTAGTTCTTTCCTTTCTCAGGCCACAAAAGATACACATATGGGGTAATTCTAACAGAAAGCAACAATTTCCCATCCTTATACACAAGTAATCAGTGAGACTATGATGTGATACATACAAAATGTTAAAGCACAAACCACTTTTCCAGTGAAAGCTCACAGGATGCTTCACTATAAACATGCAAACGTACATCCTTTATGAATTACCATTACGTAGTTTGAGAAACCAAGAGTCATCAAAATAATGTGAATAGGATCCCCTGCTGTAGGCCATACATGCACTTGCCATGTTCACACTTGTCCCCAGTTCAATATCTCAAAGACTGCTACATAAAACTGCACACAGCCCTAAGAATTTCATCTACAATACACCAATATAAAAACAGTAGGCTTTTAAAATATCACAGGCCCAGCACAATGTGATAAGTCTCACTCATTTAGTTATTAGATAATTCAAAATACCAATTATGCTAAAAACAGTCTTTAGAGTTATTTCTTGTAATAATTACTGAGCAGCAACTGGGTTATGGACTGGATAGTTCAAGGTTCGAATCTAAGTACGAGCAAGAAATTTTTTACTTCTCCAAAAGCTGCCAAGACTTGATCTGGGGTTCCTTCCCAAGCATAAAGCAGCCAAGGTGAGAAGTTAACCACTCACCTGTATCTGGTGCTGACGTTAAGAATGGGTGAGGCTGTAACTCTACTCCCATATAAGCCTTCAGTGCATGGACAGAGAAAACCTTTACTGGGTAGTTTCACCTACATTTCATTGGGCATCACGGAGAAAATAATTGACATCTGAGCAAAATCACCTTCAATATCCCATCCAACTTCTTAGTAACATAATTTTTTTTTATGGCTAGCTATATATGTTTCCATAACAAACAGCAATGTTCAGGGTTGTATTTTACTTAAATATAAAGAAAATACGATTGTCCGTCAATAACAAAACTTATCATAAATTTCCAGTCTTCTGGCAAGTGGCACTGTGTTGATTGGCAATGAGTTCCTAACAGTTTAAACACTTCACTCCATGAGACATACCAGAATCACTTCATTCTGTGAGCTGTAAGACAGAAAGAGCTTCATTCTGTGAGACGTACAATAGAACGAGCTTCATTCTGTGAGTGGTATGACAGGAAGCGCTTCATTCTGTGAGTGGTATGATAGAAACAACTTCATTCTGTCAGCTGTATGACAGAAACAGTTTCATTCTGTGTGTGGCATGACAGAAAACAGCTTCATTCTGTGAAATGTACAAAAGGAACAGCTTCTTTCTGTGAGATGTATGGATAGAAAAAGCTGCATTCTGTGAGACACACAACAGAAACGGCTTCATCCTGTGAGACATATGGATAGAAAAGGCTTCATTCTGAGATGCATGACAGAAAAAGCTTCATTTTGTGAGCCATACGACAGAAATAGCTGTATTCTGTGAGCTTCACAACAGAAACAGATGCATCCTGTAAGAAGTAAAACAGAAACAGCTTCTTCCTGTGACAGGTAAACCAGAAACAGCACTATTCTGTGAGCTCTGTGACAGAAACAGCTTCATTCTGTGAGATGTGACAAAAACAGCTTCATTCTGTGAGATCTGTGACAGAAACAGCTTCATTCTGCAAGACGTACAACAGAAAGAGCCTCACTCTCTGAGCTGCACAGTAGAAACAGCTTCGCACTGCGAGCCATTCAATAGAAACAGCATCATTCTGTGACCTGCATTACAGAAACAGCTTCATTCCATGATACATACCACAGGAACAGCTTCACTGTGTGAATGTATGACAGAAACTGCTTCATTCTGTGAACTGCACAACAGAAAAAGCTTCATTCTGTGAGATCTATGACAGAAATAGCTTCATTCTGTAAGCTGTACAACAGAAAAACCTTCATTCCGTGATCTGAATTACAGAAAACAGCTTCATTCTGTGAGACGTATAACAGAATCACGGGTCAAATTCTGTTGATTTCCAACTGCCCCTCTTAGTTCTAAGCAAAGCAGATCAGAATAATGACCAAATGGACATGCAGTCCATCTTACATAATGGTAACTCAAAATGAGTAAGTAAAATCATATTTTGTTAAAGAATAATTACAAAAATAATAATGGCCTTAGTAGCATCACTACAGAAATGACAGCAGGTTATTTTATACTTTAGTAAGTGCAACAGTTGCCATACAAGCAAAGAAAATAGTGCTGATGCACTAAATTTATTGTGACATTCATCTTATTCAGACACTTATGCAGAAAGACATTCAAACTAAGGAATTCTAATTCATGTGGTCAGTTAATGGATTAACTTAAGTCGATACAATGTTTGCTTATCACCTACAACAAACTACAGCAGTAGTGTTGCGTATCTGACAATCAGTCACAAGCAACAGTAAACACAAATCCAATATGCAACCACAAACATATTACAATATTCATATTTTAATGTACGTCACAATTCAATTTGCCAGCATTATCACAAACAGGATAGTTGTGACAAAGCATGTCAATGCTGACCTTGAAAAAAAAAAACACAGTACATTCCTATGAATACAGTAACATTTCAGCTAAGAACAGGCAGCCAAGCTCTGTAATTAAACCTAGGCTATGTTAAACAGTAGGAAATGTCTATGCTCTAATGTACAGCAAAATTCCACTGATTCCATGGGTACAGGACCAGACAGGAGCCACATTATCGAAAATTCCAGATTATCAGACTCCACCTATACTGATCATCAGCGTATGCCAAACCCTTGTAAGACCTGCACTGATGTACGGAACTGAAAGGCATATCTTAAGTAATTATATGGTCCAGTACAGGAAAAAGAATGGAGAATAAGGTACAATCAAGAACTGTGCCAGCTTCACCAGATCTTATCAGAACAACTGCAGCAGCAAGGTTTCAATAGGAAGGGCACCTACGAAGAATGGGCAAAAATGAAATACCCAGAATTATAAATTCCAAACTTGAAGCAGGACAGTTGGGAGACCTAAATTTGGGGGATGGATGGTGTGGTGGAAGACTTGTGGATAACTAGGGATCCAAAGATGGCGGCTGGTCACCAGGGACAGCTAGTCTGGGATGTGGGTTATAGAGGGAGCTGTAGTATTACTGACGATGATGAAGACTCATACTAACCTAAATTTTTTACAGGTAATCATTTGTTACTGCTCCCACACTTGGGTTATACAATTAATCAGAGGAGTAATTCCACTGTGATATCTCTGTCATCTGTTGGTTCAGGGTCCTCTTCTGTGATTTCTGGAGTCTTCACAGCTGAAGAAGTTAATGGAGAAGGAGACTATGGCCAAGCGATACCACAACAGTTGATGTACAAACGCTCCTGGAGGCCTTGTGAACATGGCCTGAGACCTTTCTTCCTGGTAAAAAGCAAACTTCTGGGCTTGTGACTACTCTCAAGTGCTGGATTATCAGGATTTCAGAATTACCAGACACTGAATGACTGGAATTTTGTTGTAATACACATTCCAAGGGTACTTTTAAATTAAGTGGCGAGACATGGAAGTTAAACCACAGTGAAGGGTTAAGTACCTACACAACAGAGTGAGTTTATCTGGAACACGTGATATTGCAATTTTGAATATTCTCAGACCCAGCATGTTTCTTGTGAATATGAAATGTAATAAATAAGCCCAGAAGCATCAAAGATTGGACAAGTCTTAGATGCCATAGACAACAAACTGTTAAAGACAGTCAAATGAATGTGGAACCACTTTAAAAAAGATGATTTGCTACACTAATATGGCAGTATGTGCAAACAATTCTACAAAATATAAAAATTACTTTCATCAAATTTGACATCAGTCACTCTGTCCACTATCCTTATAATCAATCACATACACCAACAAAGGCACATAACATGATTAGAACTTATGTACTCCTATTATGTGCATCAGTTGCAATATATGACTCATTACTTTGAACAAATTCTGTTACATCAACATTACACGCACACACACACTCACACGCGCGCGCACAAGGATTTTATGGTGATGAGCATTCATGCTGCTGCCTTAAGATGACACCACATTTTCTGCCAGCTGCAGGCACCAAGCCAACATCCTACAGCAACTTCCAGCCTGCATCCTGTTGCTACTCACCTGTCAGCTACACAGTGAAAGACTAAAGACTTTTCTGATATCATACTGCATCAATTGTAGCTATTCACCTCATAACATGGCATAATTTTCACATAAATCTGTATCAACACCACCTGTATGGGAACCTCATACCTCAAACACCACAAGGTGTCACAATCCAGCACACAACATAAAAGTTCTGACCTCAGACTGTGCAGACTGTATTCAGAACTTCAACTACATTCACAAAAAACATGCACCACTGTGCATAACCCAGTGCAAAGGAGAAGTTAAATTACAAACCCCAAGCTAACTAAACATATTCTGGCTTTGGTCACAGGTAGTATCCACGTGAAGTTTTCACATGTAAAGGAGTAAGAATCTTTTACAGTGTTTCACAATGATGAATCACAGCACCATACAACTTTCAGATTTTGTCTCACATACAGTGTTTAAAACCACACAAATTAAACAGGTTTTGCAGACAGGCTCTGTCAGCTGTGATGACCACCCAACGAGAAGCAACAGGGGAACGTAACAATGCCAAACATGTCAACAGCCGAGAAAAATAAAACCGAATCACACAACAAAGATTGACCTGAACACCACATCACTAACTGAAAACTAAAATCATTCAAATCAACAAACTACTGTTGGCAGCACACATGGTAACAGCTGCCCCTATCATATCCAACTTTCTTATATGCCCTGAAACATTTTTTACCTCAGGATGCAGACAGCCACATTCACCATTTGCATTTTTCAACAATGGATTGTCACTCAAAAAATTGAGTGCTAAATACAGCTGAATTGTTATAACAACAATGGTTTATGCAACACCTCATCTATGGCATCCAATACTTTTCATACCAATCAATTGCTCAAAAGGCACGTGTTCTTCTGCCTTACTTAAAGCAACATACATACAAGCACCCATCTTGTACACACATTACAGCCAATCACTGGTTCAAACATAACTTCCCAAGAACCTATTTTAGAGCTCCACCTCCTCTTTCACAAGACAAACCCCCTCTGCCCATTCAGGTCAATACAGACACTCAAGGTCTGGTCTATGACAATACTAACAGTTCTGCACTCTGTGGTATGAAGTTCCCACCCCCTTCACAACCCCTGCAGTTAATACCAGACTGCTACAAAGACAACACGATTGCAACCATGAAAAAAGTAAGGTTCGGAGTGCTGCACAACTCAAACTGATATGAGAAACAAAATTTGATTGATATGTGTCAGGAATTTATCTCTACAATCGCTTCATTAAAAAAACCAGAAAAATTATTAGTGCATCTGAAGAGAATGGGGTGAGAATAAAGTAATTATGAAAGCTAAAATTAATGCAGGGGTGGATATTTTAAATTTAGCACATGGTTTATGACAAATATATTATTGGAACTGGAAATGGTAAAATTATGAAATAAATGGCATTTTGTGGAAAACACAACAAGATTATGTAAGCTTGCCTTAAACGTTCAGTAAATTTTCTTGTTGGTTAAATATATAAAATGAATTTCTGGGGTTGTTTTGCAGGTCTTTAGAAGGTTAGTAGACATTAATAATGCAATGCATAAGTGGTTTACAGAACAGAGATGTGACAGTGTGGCAGTCCTCTTGTCATTACAAAAACTGAGAGGGACTGGAAGGATTCATGTAAAATGCTGGCTTCACAACATTTCTGACGGAAGAGAGAAAAACAAAACTGTCGCAAATTATGGACACTGAAGATCATTTAGATCAGTGCACTGGGCATGCTAATGAAGACACATGAAAAACAAAACCATGGGCTACTTGCAATTAAAATATGACTGATGTATGAATGTGAGTGCCTACAGGATGTTACTGCATGTACCATATGTACGTACATCTAATAAACTTCCTAACTGAAAACCTCATGTAAATTGAGAATTACAGTACAGTAACTTTGTCCTTCCTAAATTTTCATCGTAAATTTAGAATTACAGCACAATAATTTTTGTAGTTCCTAAATTTTAAATACAATTTAAAGAATAATCTTTACCATCAACCTACATGTACATTTACAATTACAATACAGTAATTTTTGTTCTTCCTAAATTTAAGTAACATGGCTGCAGGCCAGCACTGTATTGCTGTATTTTTCCTTCAATGTTACCACACTTGTCTGTTAGAACAACATAAATTATTCAGCCCATTTCATGATGTGGTAACTGGGTGTGACTGCATGATTCTTGTGTACACAAGGCAACAAAAAATTCCATGGAATCACATCATAGCATGTCAGAGACTGACATGGCGTTCCCCCACTAGCATTGAACCACTTGAGGATAAAGTGACAGACTGTAACAGGTCAATCATATGTGTTATGCAAGAGATTGGCTACATGACATACTTCAGTTGGTGCTTCTTACCTTGGTAGTTCTACCATAACCGGCAGATGGTGGCTTAGTGATAAGACTGAAAAACCTGCAACAGTCCTTTATGGGCTCTCAATTCCTGATTTTTCAACTTCACAATGAATATCAAACTAGCAGACAAAACACCATAAATATTAAATGGGGGTTTCAAACTTTTCAGTCACATCCCTTTCCTTGACAAATGCATTATATAAATAAATACAAAGATGGAAAAGCAATCAAATGAAAAGTACAGAACTTAACAGCTACAAAGCAGTATAAATTGCAAGTATCCAATTGCTACAAAAACGTTGTGCAGCATACATCAGGGCTCTAAAAATCCATGGTGCCAGGTCAATTTTGTGCTTAAATTTACCAATATGGTGCCATATGTGAATATGAAGATAAGTTGATAAGAGGAATCACATGTAAATCTTAACAATTTCTTACCAGCTAAATGATTGCTGAAAGATTCAGTACAGCTTTGTCACTTTTCAAAACAGTCCCTGATCTAATGCACACAGGACACACTTCTCACTGAAGCTGACTTGCTGTGCCTGCAGATGCACAGAGCACAGTGTCTACATTTTTTAACTTACGGTTCTCGTATGACTCACCCTCATATATACAGGGTGTTTCATGACTTTAGGGCATAACTGCGCAGGAGGTGATTTCCTAGGTCTTTGTGATAAAAAAAGTTCATATAAACATGTGTCCGATTTTGGACGGTTACGGAGTTATGACCGTTTGAATCTCAGAATAGAAGGTAACGATTACTGACAA
>Ga0123354_10004635_pt1 | contig 19568 bp, 13 predicted proteins | sample TergutLab28metaG_2_FD_97872 | JGI IMG/M metagenome (GOLD analysis project Ga0123354, IMG submission 97872) | Labiotermes labralis P4 segment gut microbial communities from Petit-Saut dam, French Guiana - Lab288 P4 | ecosystem: Host-associated > Arthropoda: Insects > Digestive system > Gut ...
AACTCCAGTATGAACACATTTACAATTTGTAGCCACTGCTCAATTCTTGTAGCTTTGAATGAGAAACACTATGGTCACAACATATGGTGGATCAGGAGCAGAAATGACCATGGCATGTTCTAAGACAAAACTTCTAATTTGACTCAAGGGAATGAGTAAACTAGTGACATCTCATACTGTTGTTTCTAGTAGCTAGCAAAATAATGGACATATAATATTACTTACTTTTCATCATCAACAAATTTCCACAGATATAGATCCAAATAATGGGTGTCAACTTGAATTTGCTGCAGACCATACCGACTGAATGTACGCAACCGCACACACTCAAGAAAGGTCTGCAAAAGGAAGCAAAATGATGTCAATGTACTGTACAGCACCAGACCTTCCTTGGACAGATCACAAAACTTGTCTTACGGATTGATTGAGTGATGCATATGTCATGTAGCAATGTTTTGAGATAGTTTAATGATGCTCTTTTAAATGCAAATACTATATAACACTGATTCAGATGGGAAACTCATTATGAATTTTTAGCTGATACAGACTTTGATGGAGACAGTCACTGCTATTTAAAGGTACTTATGACATCTATGATGCACTTGATGGTACTTTTCAGTACCCCAAATTATAAACAGTCAAATGATAGAAAGATCAGTGAACAATAAAGAGCAAGAAAATTATCATGGCCTAACATAAGACAATATCCTGGAATTTATATGAAGGGGCTCTTGGAATTGACACCCCCCCCCCAAAAAAAAAAAACTCTTTCAGGGTAGCTGGCCTCCTGGAACTATGAAGCAGGTGTGTTAATCACTGGATAATTATGTGTAGTTTGAAGACTATGTTACCTTATTTATTTGGGGGCACTGAGGAAAACCTTGAAAACCTATTACAATTTGTTTGTAATAATTATGCAAGTAACATCATACATGCCAAAAGCTGCCTTCAAAGATGATGGCCTAGTTATTAAAATTCTAACTGGACTGTACACCAGCAGGAGAACTGAGTGGGACAGGCAAATCCTCTAATAACTCCTTGTATTTACCTACACAATTAAAACATCTGGCACAGCTGGTCCAATGAGACGGAAAAACCTTGCTGCAACAGTGTCTGAATACACAGTGTATATTACCATATGTCTTCAGTGTGTAGCATGCACACTATGAACACTCACGATGCTCTCAGAAACATATATTTCTAAACACATATTTCATAAAAGAGTTTTTGGCCATGCAACATCAGAATAGTATTTATTACCTAGCGTTTTGCTAGATTCACCAATTGTAAAAAAATGTACGTCCATTCTATATGTTGGTCTACTGTTTAATGACATCATGCACTCTGATATGCAGGTCCCAACATTTCTGAAGGCAATATGCCCCCAGGATTTGGAGTAGATCACAGCGTAACCCAGCAAGTTAGCTAAACTGACATTGCATGTGCACTGTATTCATGAGATACCCAGTTCAAATATCAGGCAGAACACCAACTATCTTGTGTTTGTGCTGTTCCCTAGCCCTTCCAGGCAAATATGCCAGGATAGTACATCAACCTTTATCCTACTGGGGTGGGTATTTAAATTTTAGTGCATAGTTTATGAAAAACCTGTGTATTATTTGAAGCAAAAGAGATAAAATTACGAAATAAACAGCATTTTGAGGAAAAACGAGGTTATGCAGCATGTCTTAAAAATGCAGTAGACTTCCTTGTTGCCAAAATACATTCAACAAATTTCTAGGGGTGGTTTCTTATGTGCCTTCGCGTATGTGAACACTGAACTTTAAAAGGTTAAAGTACCTTGAGACTAATCTTGATGATGCCAGTCAGGATGGATACTTTAGAGAACTCAACAGACGAGAAAATCTCTATGCGTTCAGAGAACAGTTTCTGAATATTGGTCACTAAGCTAGAGTCCAGTTGGCTGGGTGCATAGGAGGACCAGTTTGAGCGATACACATGTCTTGACACACTGGCACTTCAGTGTCACCAACATGGAAAAGAAAACACAGATTTTCTCTAAACAGTTTTGACCACACAATATATTACCCTTGTGGCTGCTGTTGACTTATACATGAGAAGAATCTGATTATGTGAAGTTTGTGCTAACTGATCAAGTAGCCCGTAAATGGCCAGCAGCAAGTACTTTCACGTCCGCTTCTGCTCCCTGATGCACTCCCTCCAGTAAAAATACCAGCAATTTTCACTTCTCTTCTTCAGCCTTTATCGATTAGATCCTTCTAATCTGTTTAAATTCATAACTACTAAATCTGTGATCTAGACCAGTGAAAGGATTATGTGGAATGGGGACTGGCCCATTCCAAGAAAGAGAACAAACACAAATCTTGACAGACATTATTAATATACAAAGTAAACTGCTTGTGTTATGGAAATATATACATTACTTTCCAGCCTCCTGAAACCTTACTTTTACTACATTTTCTGAAGTATGCTCAATACAGCTGTTACCAAAATGCACTGTTTTCCATGTATTTAATTCATGCATTCATCAGGATCCACTGCACCTACATACACGCAAATCTTATAATAAAAATCAAAGCAGTGCCTAACTGTATAAGTTTCCATATGCCGTTATAATAAAGTGAACAAGTATTATGGTACACAGGTGGCATGAAGATTCAAAATATATACACAGCCACAAATGGATTAGTTCCAAAACCTCTCGTACTGCAAATATATAAGCAAAGCATCAAATCACTATATTTATGTGTGCAGAAGGCATGCATACTGCTGAATGGTAATCATATAATTCTTTATTTTGTTCTTCCTACATTACAGTTGCTCTTATTTCATCATGGTACCTGTGAGTTCGTCTGCTGGAATCGGAACTTCTTTCTGCCTGTTGTCCCTCCTCATATAAGGCACCAACCTGACTATCCACAGCAGTAATATCCTCAACAACACGCTTCATCACAGCCCGCACTGTGCGCGGTTCAATCGTGTGCAACCAGTCACGAGTCTCCACTGATTTCCTCAACATCTAAACGACAGTAATGATATTCATTAACTTAAACCTTTCTTGCACTCCATTATTTTGTTTTAGTTATATTATGTCTGTGCAGGATTTATGGTGTACAAAGTGGAAATGGGCAGGTTTTTCTATGAGAACTTTGATTTCCTCCTGCCAATTATCATTCCACAATTGTTCTATATTCATTTCTCATCTGGGACCATACAACAGGCCACAGTACCAAGGGACTCAGTCTCATCCCATGTCAAAAATAAAACAATTAATTGTATCGTAGTCTTCTTCTACCTCCATGAGAATTGGGTGAAGCAAATTATGAAGTTATGAGGTTTCAAGCTTGCTCTTAAAATTTCCCCTAGGTCTCTGTGTTTGCATTGTTCTGGTAAGCACTTTCTCAACTGTGTAACTGAACAGGACAATGTTTATTAATGACAAAGGTGGAAGACTATTTCAGATGCTGTGTCCTCTTCTAAGTCAACAACCCAGAACTTGCCTGAAGTGGCCTCCCCCCCCAAAGGGGTAAAAATGTTCCCATGCTTAAGTTAAGTACCGTGCCATGAAAACATATGCAGGAAAGTACAGCTCCTGCCTTTAACCTTGATAACTGCATGAAACATTGAAACTTCAGCAACCGTTACTCAGCTTGGATATATTAGAAAACAAAAATAAAAGCCTACAGCAACAGCAGGTGATCCCAGGACACAGTCTAAAGTACTCTCGCAATTCAATCCAATATTTTAAGATTTATGTGTCTCTATGAATGAACCTGCCTGTGACACACTGAGCCCCTGCATTCTCACGTAATGGTTCAGCAACTCCTGTGCCGCAGCTCTCATGTTAGAGCAAATTTCTGTCTCACTGGTAAGGATTCCAGATCCATAACGATCATCAATGCTGAACCACTCACCAGTCAGGCTTAACTGTAAAATTAAAATCAGAAATTTACATCATGAGCTTATCACAAAATAATGTTCCTTGAAATGTACTCATTAATCTAAGACTAGCAAAGCCACCATTTTTTTTGCCAGGGTTTCTCTTAATATAAACTGCATTTACTGTGTTACTTCATCTAAATACCTTCTTCAGGGCATGTACTAAGCATTCTTCTGTAAAAACATAACAATATATTCTTGTAACTAACTTACACTTACCAAATAGTGCACACTTGAAGTCTCAAATTCCAGGCACATTTTTGAAAGTAAAAGCAGTATGGCTGGAGGAGACTTGGTATCACCAGAATCACAAAAACCTCGTGCAGTTGCCGTCAGATAATGTAGAAAGCCAACTATCAGATCTTCACGAACATTATCTATACAAAATACTTCACGGAAATGAGGCTTCAAACCAAACGTTAAATCTGGCTGAGAGAAAACCTGGAACATTGTATTTAGTGTTGTTTGTTGCTTATTCTGGAAATAATGTATGTCAGGCATGCCAGACTGGTGGCCTGCAGGCTGCATGGGGGGAAAGCAGGAAGGAAGTGAAAGAGAGGAAAGAATGATTATCATCTTTTCTGAATTTGAGTTGTATGATAGGTAAACATACCATGCCATATATAGACACAAAGCATAGGATGATGTATGCAGAATAATAATTTATAACATGACATTTGCAACATAATATACACAGCTGTGATAGATTCAGATGTCTGCATAGAACATGCAAATGAAAACAAACCTACCAAGAGATCTTGCAAGACACTTTTCACTTTTTCAACAGTGGCTATTACAAGCGAGGTGAGAAGTTCCGACAGGCTGGCAGAACCATCTCCACCTTGGTTGATGAGTTTTGGAGCAGCCAGACTTTGCCTCACTTGAGTCAATGTGTCACAGAAGTGAGTCTTCAGAGAATGAAGGTGGGAGCGACACTGTCTCCGTCCAGCATGTAACACAATCTCTGTTCCAGTTCTTAAAATTGAGGAATTTCAGTGTTAATTCCATAATTTGAAATGAATTTCTTTCATCTTAAAAATAATTTTTCCAAAAATCTAATTACTTTTTTACAAAACAGTGATAAAGTTGAGATATTTCCCATGCTTTCTGACTCTCTGTTTGTGTGTATAGTTCATCTCTGAAGCTACTGAAAAGATGAGATTTTAAAGTTCTCACTAATGCTCAATATTGAGATTATGGTCTTCTGGGGTGTGAAGCTGAGACATTTGGTAGAAAGGCATAAGTGGACCAGCACGGTACTCATGCTTGTGCACAGCGGCACTGGTATCTGTACACACCTATTTGGTGGCTCTCTGAGGGCAAGTGCAACAGAAGGAAGATGTGGGGTACAGCTGCAACACAATACCACAGTTTTCCTTCTCTCCCACCTATGCAGAGAATTTGGGCATCCTATATCATCAATGTAATGGGGGAACCTGCTGCATCCATCTTTCACATCCCAACATCATAATCTCAACTTTCAAATGGGTCTGCTTAAAATTTATATTGTGATTGTCCAAAAAAGTATTCAGTTTCAATATTGGTTCAGTACAACTCCTGATTTCAAAGATACTCAAATAAAGGCTTAGGATTCATTGAAAAAATGGCTCATTATACCAAAAATTGGTACATAACAAAATACAAACACAACTAAGATCAGAACTTTTATTTCAAACATTTACTCTGACAGTACAGAATCACACGTAGTACAATAAGCTTTGTAGTCACAGATTGTGTCAGCAAGAAAAAAACTGCAGGGCCAATGCAAAAAGCAATGCCACCCCATTAACATAGTTTGAAAATCTGCATACATAACTGAAATACCAATGTACCATTCCAGTCCTGTTCTTAACGTGTTTTCTAATTACCTCAGAATTTTTCATATTTCCCTCAATCACTCTAACCAAGGAACATAAATTTAACAATCAGAATGCCAAGCAAACTAGTGTAATCTGCAAATTTGTATACACACTTCAAAGATCCAAACACCAGTAGCACAATATCTCAACACTGAATCAGTCATGAAAGTTGTCCTGTGTCATATTTGTGTGTAAACAGTCAGCTACCAATGAGACCCTAATTAGCCCTGAATGTGTGTCATAAGTCTTGATAATGTAGTGTGCAGTTAGTTTAGTCTTGCATTTAGTAAACAGAATGGAATGTTTGGGTCATAAAACCTTATGGTTTACTAACAGGCAGCTGAGTAATGGTTCTTAGGTAGGGAAAGGAAACATATCCACGAAGTGCTTTGCATAAGTTGTGACTTCTCTCAGTTCAGATTTTGCTGTTCTACCCCAGTAGGTGCACAACAGTTTTCCTCAATGCAACGTGAGGTTTCGCGTGTGAAACAGGCTCGTTTGCTGTCTCAGAATCGAATACTAACATCGGAAGACTGGACACACGTCACAATAATCACTGGCCTTGCCAGAATACCATGAAAAGGCATGTCACGTGTGTTCAGCGAGGGGTGTGATACGAAGTGATGTTCAAATGTGTCAAGTGTGACATAGTGCTTTGTGTGGACCAAAATTGTTTGGCATATTACCACAAAAAAAAAAAAACTTATAAGACATCTTTTCATCCGTCCTCCATCCAAACAGTTGAAGCTTCAACCACAAGGATATTTATAAATTTTTATTAGAGACTTAGCTTCTCTATTAAGCAATAAGGACATTACAGCATTTTTAAGGCATTCTGAGCAAAGACAGTTTCCTTCCTCACAAAATGTTCTTTGTTTCACAAATTTATCCCACTTAGTTCTCGAAATATTCAGGTTTTTCAGAACACATGCACAAAATTTAAACACCCCGCATAATAATCCGGTGAGCTGGGACTTAAAGATGGGATTTAACTCAGCATTTAAAGAGTTGAAAAACATCAACATAAGAATATTAAATCTCTCTTTATATTCATTATAGAAATATTTACTTTACCTGGCAAAGTCTGTGTCAGAAAATAAAGTATTCATAGCTTGAAGCCTACGATGGAAGCGGTCAAGTGCTCGTACCAGCACCACTGTGTCCTCTGCTCCACCCTCTTGTTCACGCTCTACTCGTTTTTCCACCATATTGAAATACTGCTGCATGTTGCACAGCACAAAGTTTCCCAGTTGTGACAATGCCACAGAATCCAACTCATCACTTGCCAAGGTAAGAAAGAGACAATAAAAAGTATCAGGAGAAGAATAACTTCATAATGAGAATTTTATTTTCAGGCTGCAATTAACATAAATTAAAGTAAAGGGAAAGTTGTCCCTGTCCTCAATTAAACCTTTAAATGCTGAAAAACTAGTGATAAGCCATTCCCCTGCAGTAACTTTTTTTTTATTCTCCTTAAATACTAATATCAGTAAAGAGTAAACAGAGACTGAATTACTACATAAGAAGTATTTCCAAGAACTGTGAACATGTGTAGAAAGTCAGCCTGCATCGTAGTTACACATATGTAGTATTCCTTCATGCAAGGATATGGAACATATAACATGTGCAATATATACATATGTTTGTGAAGACATACTGTATTGGTGCAGAACATGCCATACTGCATGTAAAGATTATGCAGCTCTCTTTCTGGGCTTTTGAACTGATCCTATACCACACATATTTCCACAGACACCTTCTTCAGGATGTTATCATCCATCTTTCACAGTGATCTGCCTACTATAGTATTTTTAATGCAACAGAAGGAGATATGTCTAGATTATTGTAGAGTTTATTTACTCTGTGTACTGAGTTTCAGTACCATTAAGAACCTCATTTCTTTTCATGTTTATATTTAACACTATGAATGAAAATAAACTGAGTACACTCACCACTGTTGAATGTCATGTGTGCGTGGTCTGTTGATGAACATGTCATTATATGAGGCTACAACCAGGCAAAGGTCACTGAGAAAACCTGAACTCCCAATATCCACAAATTCAATAATATCCTGAAAGAAGCCCATAATAGCATGTATCACTATCATATATCATGGTCACATGGGTTCATATTGTTTCATGCTCATGTGGTCTTCTTGAAGCTAAGAATGGTTATTGTGACTAAAACTATTTATGTCTTCCTCAGTCTCTCCATGCAAAGGCCACAGTAAAGATAAAGCTGTTCCTGCCCATGCCATGAAGGCATATAGAAGGAGCAGAGGTTATGTCCCTCATTCTTAACCTCCACATTAGATTGACAGAAGTGGTGAACTTCATGCCCTGTGCACTTTACCCCCCAGGAAAGAATGATGTTACACATTAAATAGGAGGCTGGGTGGGCCTCACACCTAATCTAGGCACTTTGCAGAAGGTAAAAATCTCTTGTCCTCCTGTGATTCGAACCCTGGACTGTCCAGCCTGTAGCCTAGATACTATACCAAGAATAATCCTTTGCAGTCCAAAACTGCTTCCTCCCACATCTTCTTCTGAATTTATTAGTTGCTAGTTATTCTGTAATCTAAGACTACATAATCTGTGTTAGTAAAAGAGTTCTTAAATGAACTACAAATAAATATATAAATACATACATAAACACTAAAACTAAAATTACAAATTTTCATGCCTTCTCAAAATTTGCTTTATAGCTTGTGTATTTCGTATCCAAGGCCTTGTTAGCAATTACAGTTAGGGGGTAACACTCTGCTTGATGGAAAATACATACAAATATATAGGCATTCATGCAAAAATACAGTTGAGAAAATAGAAGTCTGTGATATTAAATGTCTTCTGTGCACTAGATCTATGCAAAAAATATATATTCCAATCAACTGCACATGTTGTTTAATATGTATATTATTATTTCTCCAACATATTTTGGCTAATTATAATTGCCATCCTTATGGAGACTGTTGCTGCTTTGTATCAACAATCTCCAAGAAGCTGGCTGTTATTAATGGCTAAAATGTGTCAGAGAAGTGGTAATATACATGTTAACTAACATATGTGCAATTAGTTGGAAATGAATATATTCCCGCCATCTGTTGTTCTTGTATTTGAACTACAATAACAAAAGTAACAAAGTGTAAAGAGCAAATACATAACCTCACTTGGTACAGTAACGGAGTTCATGGTGGAAGGCTTCCAACAGTGGTTGTCTGTGAGAGAATACGATGTTGAAAGCCCTCTATCCGAGGATAGTACAGGGTTCATTACAAAAAGTGGAACTTCAAATACCTTAATTTAAACAAACTCAAAGTATGCTAGAACTGTAACATGAAGCAGTAAAGCACATCTTTAAATTTTCACTTATTTTTGAGATAGGCGAGCCAACCTGGTCTTGCAGTCCCTCCAACACAGTTAGCTGTTCACCTAAACGAGTCTCTGCGTGTGCCAGAAACTCTGCACACAAAGAATCTGCTGGTTCTTGCAGCTGCAGCAGCAAATCAACTGACTCAGCCAGTTCCTTTGCTGATGCCTGTAAAAGAAAAAAAAAAAAAAAGACTTGAAAGCCAACCTTACAAGCGACCCACTTCTTACTAAACACAGTTGGTAACATAGCTGAAGAGATTATTACATACAGACTGAGATATATAGCCCACTAAATACAGGGATTAAGACAGATGGCTGAGAATAATGTGACTTATATAATTTAAGGGCAAAGAAAATAGGAAGATGAAGGTAAAACTGGACAGGGATACACGACACTGATATAGGCACTGAACTGCCTAATCCAAGGCAGGGATATGAAGAAACTAAATTACTAAACTGTAGAGAACATGCAGAACTTCAGTACCAGGGATCTGCAGTATATTAACAATGGATGAAGCAAGATATGCATACACAATTTTATCCAGAAAGTGATAGCTCAAACAGGAGAAATAACTGGAAGAAAGGAAGTAACTGACTGTTTATTATGTTAAATAGCCCCTTCAATTCTGAAATTCATCTTCATAATGTCCTATAACAAGTCAGTTTCTACCCCCCAGTAAACACACTGTCTCCAATATCAAGACCAACTGGTCAATGCTGTTGGGAAATAATCGCAGTTTATTGTGAGAATCACATAGAATATGGAACATGCAAATACACTGTGCTGCAAAATGCAGAGTTTTATAAATACTAAATAAGGTATAATATATCACTGTTTTGGGAGCCAAGATAGCTCAGTCGGTATAGCGACTCTAAATGTGCTGGACAGTCTGGGGATCAAATCCCAGTAGGGGTGAGATTTTCCACACCTGTCCAGACCAGCTCTGAGGCCCACCCAGCCTCCTATACAATGGGTACCGGGTTTTTCCCGGGGGTAAAGCAGCTGGGGCGTGGCATTGACCACCCACCCCTATCTAGTGCCATGGTTAAAGAAAGGGTAGAGCTATAAATCTACTCCCCCTCTGGGCCTTTGTGGCCTGTTCTAGGGTGAACTTACCTTTACCTTTACCTTTATATCACTGTTTTAACAGATTAATAAACCGTTTCACCTTCTCAGAAGAAGTAACAAGACAATCAAGGCGAGTAGACAAGGATTTGGAAGGAGACAAATATGACCTACTTAAAGGTTGTATTCCAGTATTCTATCAGCTAGGATAGCTTGTACACAAGCCCAGATTCATTTCACATGTTTCATGAATACAATTTAGTGTGTTTCCATTATATCAGCCTGCTTGGAAAATATGATATTAAATAGAAATTGGAAAATGCACATTGTGAAGGACTGGATTCAAGTGGCTTACAATATGGTCCAATAGCAGAGCTGTACTATGAATCCTCAGGTTCTAATACATGACTGAATCAGTTTCATTAGGACACAACAGTTGACAGCTACCTCTTTGCTTTTGAATTGATCTCGCAACTTTTGTTGCAGTTCTTCAACAATGGCTTCACATTCGCTCTGTATGCCTTGAAAAGACGCCATGTTGCCATACTGCTGTAAGACTCTCTGAGCATGGATGTAATCCTGCACTGCCTGAAAAAATTGTGAAAACAGGGAAACAAATGACTTTGGTAAGTTGTACTTTGCAGTTACTGCAAGAAACACAAACGGTATTCAGAAGTGACAAAAAGTTGCAAAAAGCTATTGGCAAGATATAAAATTTAAGGTTCCCAACAAGGGATTCATGCAATGCAGAGAATGACTTTTACTCTAGAAAGAGAAATGTCAATTATTACGTGTTGCAGAAATGTTTACAAAACTTTCTGGCAAAAAATAAAACTTCAAATTTCAAAGTCCCACAACTTATGACAGTCATGCCACTTCCAATCAAATGCTTCAATCTATATTGTATGGCCAGTGAGACTTGTAAATTAATAATTATATTGTTTAGTGTTAAGATTATGGTCTTCTGGAATATGAAGCTTTGTAGTTCAATAGTTAGAACCCTGTTTTGTAGAACCTGTTGCCTCCATTTTCACAGAACAAGAGGTAAAGTAGGGCAAAGTATAAACTTTCTTCCATACAACACAGCATCACATCCCAGAAGACTGTAATCTTAACATTCACTGCTGTGAGAACATCATATATCAACTGGTGTCACATTATGTTCATAATATCCACTAGTACTGATTCTAACTATATTAAATTTATCACAATCATATAGTTGTAAATCACTGCCATGTTTCCAACTACCACAGAGAACATGCAGAATTTATGGGAACGCTTATATCATCATGCAAAATTTCAAGTGTGCAACTTCAATTGCTCATCAGTCATCCCAATCAAACATAAAGCTAAATTCAGATTCTGAACATCTGCCTTGTTTTTCCTTACACTCCACAAAAAGTTTCCTCAATAAACTTGCATTATTTTAAAAGATAAATACATATGCATGATAACAGAATATAAAAAGTTGATGGCTCCAATCACTTGTTACACAGTCACAATAATGGATCTATTGAAGTTGGTGAATTAAAATATACAAGCATTCAGTGGCAGAGAACAAGTTGTTCCTACAATGGTAAAGGTATATATGTTCCTGTGTTTAAATAAGAAATGCATCATAAAAATATATGGGGAAGAGATGGTAAAGTGCCATACACTTTTTTAACCTTGGAATCAGATGGGAGTAAGTTGTCAGCTTCATGCCCCAGTTTCTTTACTGTCAAAAAAAAAACCGTATACCCAACAGACAGGAGACTAGGTTGGCCCAGAACCACTCTGGATACTGCAGAGAAGAGAAAAATTACTGTTTCTGCTGGAAATTTAACTCCAGTTCTTAGTTGTCCAACCCATAGTATAGTCCTCCATGAAAATCTGTCACTTGGTTGTCAACAGTCATTACATGGTGACAGATGAAAGTATAGGATGATTATTCGGATCAAGAATGTGCCACATACATAGGTAATAAAACATGCTAGATAATATAATGCTAAATACTGTTAGAAAAAGCCCAAAAAATACATGTGACTTACGTGATTAGTAAACTGCAGATGTTGGAAATTTTGCAATATCCCTCAAGACACAATACTTACATGAGAATAACTCCCTTCCTGAAGTGTCGCCTTCAGTTTTCCTGGCAACTTAAAAAGGAATTGCAGACGTTTAAGCAGTGAATGCACACCCGACAGTTTAGCAATTTGCTGCCTTGTATCCTGAAACAATTTAAAACCACTAAAACGTGTCACTGCTAAAAGAATTATGATGTGGGTGTACTACATTCCAGGGCTTAATTTTATTCTGTATACTGTGAACACGCTGCAGAGATTTTAGGACTTGTGTTTCTCTGCGTAATCACCCTCTACTTCCACATGTTTTCTACCATATATGAGCTTCACAAACCCAACTGTGCAGGCCAACAAGTTTTCTAAGATGTCCACAAGAGATGACAGGCATGCTGCTGGAATGACTCATAATGTATAAATTTCTAATCTCAGCAACTGCGAGAGACAGGAACTGCTAGACACTAAGCCCGGACCACATGGAGTTCACAGCCAGTTTCTTCAAAAACATATTAACAGTTAGCCACGTGATATCATGATATAGCATATATTTGTGTTATTCACAGGAATGAAAGGTGTCAGATTTCTGGCAAATAGTTCTTACCTTCCCAGAAAAGCCACTGATAAATTTTAAAACTGGAAACTTCCCTTAGCAACAATAAAATTCATACCAAAGTCTGAAACATTTCTCATTTGAAGAATTCAGCAAGACATTGTCATAAAGGTACATATGACTTCATGTAAAGTGCATATCATCCTTGTTAGATTTTAATGAAACTTGAATTTTATTGACAGATTTTCAAAAATTACTCAAATATCAAACTTAATGAAATCTGTCCAGTGGGGGCTGAGTTGTTCCACGTGGACAGGCAGACAGACATGATGAAGCTTAACAGTCACTTTTCACAATTTTGCACACACGCCAAAACATTACTTGAAAAGACACAAAAAGAAGCATTTACAGGCTCATTTCAGGTAATAAGCTGGCATTTTTCTGGAAGGAGCAGCATCACATAAAACACAGTAAGCATAAGTATCCTCCAGGTGCAACATGAACAGGGGGGTTCCTGAATATGCAGTGGAAATGCTGACCACTCACACACAATGTTTACCATGTTTAGGGTGAATATACAACCACCAATCAAACCTATACCTGTAATGTGCACGATATCTGTTCAGAAAATGATGTAATTGACCCCATGTTTGCTGCAAGGAGGTCCATCTCATCCTCCATTTTCTTGAAATCACTTTTCATCTGGAACAGACAGAGAAGCATGTTTTCATGTACTAAGTATGACTAAATTAGACAGTGCACTGCCTTTTAAACCCTATTCAGATTCAAGCCAGTAATCTGGACATTCATTTAGTGAAGTTATTAAATAATACAGTACAGTAACAAAAAGCATAAATGTGTTATCACAGCTGTGTTACCCTTCAGCCCATGATACTAGATTAAAACAGAGATAGCAATAAGCTATAAAACTAATACAAATGACAAAGTCCTGTTTACAAGTTTCCATGGCAATCAAGAGTACTCCATTACATCTGAGTATCTATCAGGCTTAATTAAAAATTTTGCAACTTCCTGTGATGTTACACTGACCTCATTCATTCCTAATTTCTCTGTAAGCTTCTGCTATCCTTTGGAAATAGCTGGAATACTTCATATATTGGTTAGCATACTGTAGAAATAAGCATTTGTGTCTATACCACACTTTCATCAACCTGTTGCTTTCATAAAGTTGTAAATAAAAGTCAAGAACTTCCTGTACGTTAAGATATTTTAGGATCCCTTGCAGAGAGAGATACAGATGTTCCTTTTATAGACAATGGCAATAAACCCAAATACAAATGAATGAGGCAGCAAATGTGACACAGATGATGAAAATAATTCAGCATTGGAAATGCTTTCACAACACAAACTGAGGCCATTGAAAGAAGTCTCATAGAACAGACCCCATTACATATCCAGCAAGTTGTTGTGCTTCACCCTCCAGTATACTTACCTATATTCATAATTAATCAATCAAACATTCTGTTCACTTGAATACTGGCAGTGACAACCATGTGAACAGCTGCACAGAACAGAAAGATGTGCAGAGGAATAAAAAAATAGAAAGTGAGGGGACAATTCCAGTACTAACGTCCATGCCATGGGCAGGTCTTATTTCCATGGCTTCAGTGAAAAGGTAAAAAGGAAAACATGAAAAAACAAAATATGCACAGAAGCCAAGACCTTTCTTATGGTATCGGTAGCTGAAATGAACTTGTTGTAATTCTCATATACAAGGGTCTGCATGTCCGAGTGGAGTGATTGTGTATCTCGTACAATTTCACCTTCTCGATCCATGATCTGTTTCAATGAACATTCCTGAAATGATTCACAAATACAAAATGAGAAAAAATTTACAGTATTTAGAAACAACTGGAAAGACAGCCTAAAGACACACTACAGTTGGAATATCCAAAACGCAAGACATACAGCATGGTAAATCTAGACTCACTATGAAACTACCAAAACAATGTAAAAGCAAAAAACTGATATCATGCTAATATAATTGCAAGAATGGTTAATAATATCTTGTACCAGATATATGTACATGCAAGTGTAGAATTTTTCCCAAATAAACAGAAAACATTTTTGGACATTTAGAATACATTTTTGTAACTTGTCATTAAGGTAGAATACATTTTAGGAGCTTGTCATTAAGGTAGAATATATTTTAGGAACTTGTCATTAAGGCAGCTAAATTTGAACCTCAATACCGCGAATCCAGGTTTTATATAAACCAATAAAGTAAAGCGGCTGGGCTCCCATCATTAATGATGGGCGAAGGTTGTTACTGCTACACAATAAAAAGGCGGAACAAATATCTTAGGCGGGATTCGAACGTTCATCCCTCTGGCCACATACGACATTGAATTCAAACCCGTCAGCCTTAGATGACATAACCACCAGCACCGACGAAAACTATATAATCGTAGGGCATGCACATGTAGAAGAGGTTATGTATACGGCGAAGGTGTAATAAAATGTTTTCTTTGTACCTTCAGCAGCTTCTCTAAATACATATCTGGATTAAAATGCTGACCATTAATGTCATATGGACTTGAAGTTGGGTCGCCCATTTTGACAATATTTACGATCACAGAAAACTGCGGTTGTAATTACATCCCCAACCCACTACAACCGCACACTACAGCACCCTTCCATACATCTAGCCAACTGATGCCCGCCATATCAGTACTAACTATGGTCATATAATCCGAGACGACCTATGATATAATCTTCGTAGCGTGTGCTGTAGCGATTTTCGTTGTTTGCGAGCATGGATCGCATGTTTGTGCGCGAAAACTCGTCAGAAACCACCGGCACGCGCTGTTTGGTTGTGTCCAGTCTCAGTCCTTTTTTTTTTTGTTTGTCAGCATGGCGGCGCATCTGATGATGCGGATAGTAAGATGTCACTGGGGACAAACTTATATCTATGGCAAACTGTGTAAAACCCACTTTGAATGTCTGGGAAATTACAGTGTATTTAGAAGGCCATATGTAGTAAAAGAGCGGGGCATAGTACGTTACAATAGGAAGCCGTTAATCGAGTATAGGAATTTGACGTGGTCAATTCTTGGAGTAGGGATAGGGTTAGGTTTTTGGTTCCGAAGTGACATTTTAAGGTGCTGGAATTTATTGGCAGTGGTAGAAGCAGCGAAATCAGTGGATCCAAATATTGAATCAGGTGGTGATTCAGTTCATGGGCTAAGATTCAAACACAATTTCATAGCAGATGTTGTTGAAAGCGTGGCACCCAGTACTGTATACATTGAAATTAAAGACACCAAAAGGTAATGGCCCTTGCATATAATTTACATATAAAAACGTAGGATCAGTATTGCCCTTATTAGGACAATCTTCAGAATGTGCTATGCTAGTGTAATGTTCAAAATAAAGTTTTATAAAGTTGGAAGCCAAAAGAATTGACTGTTGTATCAGATTATTTCCTGTTGTGTTCATTGTACATGTGTTTCTTATGTAACACATTCGTGACAGAGTAATGTGTGTTGGTGAAAATGTGATATATTTTTTCATTGCCTTTTTAATTGTTTTCAGGTTTGATTTTTTTACGGGTCAACCAGCCACTGCCTCCAATGGCTCAGGTTTTATAGTGAGACAAGATGGTTTGATTTTAACAAATGCCCATGTTGTGATGAGCAGACCTCACAGTAAATTGCAAGTATGATGGTGTTCCTAATGAATGTTTATTTATGAAAGTACTTATTTTATTTTACAATGTGGTATAAGATTTTAAAATCTTAGCTCCTTCAACACACCCATTGTTACCAACATACTCATGTCTCTCAATTAAAAAGTAAACAAAAATCACATGGATCTTTGAGCACCCAACTCTGAAAAGAAGTTTATGCAACAGTGAATTAAATAAAATGTTATATATGGCTGAACTAAAATGCAATTAACCTAAGAACTTAACCAACTGCACGGCTATAATATAAGAAATATAATGTGACAGGAATGTGTAAAGGTTAAACATCATCAGTTTCCTAAGGACTCAGTTGATTCCTGTAATTATTATTCAGAATTAATTTCTCTCCAGTGTAAGATACACAGATACTAAATCGTGCATGCACTTACTGCTGCAGCATGGTACTGGACTGGCAAAATTTGAACCTAAAAATATGTTTCTAAGACAGGTTTACTATGAGCTTCTTTATTTTCCTTCCCTCCGTGGTTTGAGGAGTAAATATTTAGATGAATTCTAGCCTGAATATAGAGGCATAAGGTCCTTTGAAGCATTGACACCTGTTTGCCAGAATACACAGTATCACATCTTGGGTGTCTTGAACCCCAGTTGTTATATAATGTTACTTTTCAGCAACATGAAATGAAAGTCATGCTGTAACTTACCAGTGAATTTGGATGGGTGATTTGAGTGTTCTGCCGCCATGTCAAGAAGGTCTTCGTTCTCCAGTGATTTTATGCAGCGTAGATAGGTGCTTAGCTACTGAAGAGCGAAGAACAAATTTGTGTGGCTGAGTGTCTGTGTGTTCATGCATGCATGTATCTTTTTATTGAGTTTCACCAATTCATTTTCTGAGTCAAGTTGTTATTGTTAGCAAACAAAAAAGAAGGTAGGAGGCATATAAGACTTGTCTTCTTTGATTCTTTGGACTCTCCTATTTGTTCTAAAATTGTAAGATTTAAGATTCTCTTGACAGTGAATGTTAACACTGCAATCTTGTGGGATGTGACAGCATGAAGACAGGGATAGTATGATCCTCTGAAACTCTGATAACTCCTCACTCGATTTCATGACATCACATCCTACAAAATATCTTTTTTTCCTCTCTCCTCCTCCCCATTCTTTTTCTTTTCTATTTTATGTGAGTGGATGTATAAGAAGTGTCCAGTTGTTTCTGTCTTCCCACATTCTCACCAGCTTGTTTCTGACTTCTTGGTGTCTTCTACTACCTTGCTAAACCATCATGTACTAAGTCATCCCATATATTTCTTTCCTATGTATATTAATTCTAATTTTGTTCTCAGTATCTTCATTCTATCCACTTCTACATAGCTGTTTCTATTCTGACTTATAAAAAACATATTTTATATTCAAGTTTGTTTTAAATATTCCTTCTTATTATTTTCATTCTTGTTTTTCACTTAATTCTTCTCAGAAATTTTGTATGGTTATTTTGTTTGTTTCTCATTATAAGGTCTGTTTTTTAGTGTTAAATGTTGTGACCAGTTGACAGTATATGTAATAAATTTTTCTGTGGGTGGCAGTACCATATATTTCGTAACTTGACAGCATTTATAACTTCTGTGTACTTTTCTGTTTATCTCTCCATAAATTGTCTCTTCTGAATTTATTTCATCTCCCCAAATAAATATATAAATAAATATTGTACACATGTTGTGTATGTATGTGTGTGTTTGTATATATATATATATATATATATATTTGTGTCAGGAGTGTAATAAATTCAGAAGAGAGAATTGGTATAGCGATCAAGAGAAGTATATTCAAGAGGTGATGTGTATATATATAGAGGGTATACACAAAAGAATGGTGCGGTTTCAAAAGTTAACAAGAAATTTATTTCTCACCTTACACGGACACAACATACACCATCAGCAGCAGCAGCAGCTGTCCAAGTTTCTCATGCATTAATCACAACCCTTCAATGTGTGCACCCTGGGTCACACAACACACATCCACACGGTAATCAAATTCATCCCAGACTCAGTGTAGCGTGTCCGCTGTAATTGTCTGCAGTGCATGCGTTATCCGATCACAAAGTTCCTTGAGGGACATGGGCAATGGTGGTACATAAACGCTGTCTTTAATGAACCCCCAAAGAAAGAAATTGCATGGTGTAGGATCCAGCGAACGGGGTGGCCAAGGGAGAAGGTGGTTGTCTCCTTTTGCAGCATCTTGGAAACTGGCCCCACAGTAAGCATGAGAAGCAAACTGCTGGTAGCGCATGAGAAACTTGACAGTTGCCGCTGCTGATGGTGTACGTTGTGCCCGTGTAAGGTGAGAAATAAATTTCTTGTTAACTTTTGAAACTGCACCATTCTTTTGTGTATACACTGTATATGTATATGTATATATATATATGTATCACCTGTGACACTGTCATCTGTGCTAATTCATATGATTTCTCAGCACTTTCGAGGTGCAAGAATGTCTACCAGCATTTATGACTCGGCATGAGACAGTACAAATATGTATACTTGCTTCAGTACTAAACATGTTGACTGCTTTCATGACTTTTTACATTTTCATCTAGGCCACTCTGTGGATGTGTTTCACATTTTTTATGTGTTCACAAAATTGTGAAAAGCAACTGTTAGCTCCATCATGTGTCTGCCCTTCTGTCAGTCCATCCATCTGTCTCTCCATCCTTATGGAACAACTTGGCTTCCACTGGACAGATTTTCATGCAATTTGATATTTGGGTATTTTATAAAAATCTCTCAAGGATGATTTAAATTTCATTAAAATCTGATAAGAATAAAGGGTATTTTACATGAAGGCATTTTACATTTTTTATCATGTCTTGCTCATTTCTCCTTAGAATAAGACATGTTTCAGACAAAAGTTATATATAAAATCAAAATACACATTTAATATTTAATAATTCCTCCCCCCCCCCCCCCCCCCCCCAAAAAAAAAACATATTTAATAATGCAGGAAATTTTAAAAAAAAAAAGCACCCCAGAGGGAAAATAAAAAAAGTGGTGGTAGCTGTTGGGGGGGGGGTCAAAAAAACAACC
>Ga0123354_10004639_pt1 | contig 19564 bp, 15 predicted proteins | sample TergutLab28metaG_2_FD_97872 | JGI IMG/M metagenome (GOLD analysis project Ga0123354, IMG submission 97872) | Labiotermes labralis P4 segment gut microbial communities from Petit-Saut dam, French Guiana - Lab288 P4 | ecosystem: Host-associated > Arthropoda: Insects > Digestive system > Gut ...
ACACGGGCTCTTTGGGCGGCAACGTGGCGTCCCGGGAAAGCTCCAGGGGCGCGGCCGGGTCATACGCGCGAAACACGACGGCTCCGCCCTCGCGCCGGGGCGTCAAGAGCGCGCGCCCGGCGGCCAGCTCGTCAAGCCAGGGTATGAGCGCCGCGTCGGAGAGAAACTTGGCGGCAAGCACTCACCACCCCCGTTCGTTGATGTTGTCTTCCTCCACCTTGAAGGTGGACAGCGGAGGAACGGCCTGTGGATCAACCCCGGCCTGATAATCGAAAATGTCTTTGATGACCCGGTTGGTCTTGCGGCGAAGCGCCAGGATCGGGATGCCCATCGGACAGGCCCGCTGGCATTCGCCGCACTCGGTGCAGCGCCCGGCCAGGTGTGAGGCATGGATCATCTGGAACATGAGCTTTTCCTTCACCGAGTCGTCCTGGCTCTGCCAGTGAGGGTCTCTGGTCTGGGCGATGCAGTGGTCGCGGCACACGCACATGGGACAGGCGTTACGGCACGCGTAGCAGCGGATGCAGCGTTTCATGTTTTCGGCCCAGTACGCCATGAGTTCCTTGGGAGACATGGCTTCGAGCTTCAAGAGTTCCTCGGCGGCCGGGTCCGGCCCGCCGATGGACGGCGGAAGCGGATCGCCCTCAAAGTGATCGGAGATGATGGCGTTGTGGTACTGGCAGGTCACGCACTTGTCCGCCCACACGTCATCCCAGGCAATTGCGGTCTCGCCCGATGGAGTCGTCACCTTGAGCGCGCTCCCGGACGTATCCACGGCGCTCACGCGGTCCAGGTCGTCCACGCGCCCGGCGATTTTGGCCATATCCGCCACACCCGCGCAAGGCAGACCGAAAATGACCAGATCTTCCCGCTTCAGGAGCTTTTCCTGCAGAAGCTGCACGATCGAGCGGCTGTCGCAGCCTTTGACCACCACGCCCACTTTCTTACCCTTGAAGCCCGTCAGATACGTGGCCGTGTTGTGCACATTGAGCGGCCCCCAGATGAGCCGGTCCACGTCCTCGGGTTTTCGCATAAAAAGCGGCGTGGCGTGCAGGGGATCAAAACCCTCCTGCCAGCCGATCACGCAGTCGAGTTCCGGCAGGGCCGCCTTTATCCTCTCTTTCAGGGCGTCAAGCGGCCGCATGGTCGCCTCCTGCGGCGGAAAATACCGCCTTGACCGGGGACGGCCCCAGGGCGTGAATCCGCTCGGTGAAGGCGGTCACCACCTGTTGCCAACGCTGCCCTTCCGAGGCCGAAACCCAGGTGTACTCGAAGCGGCCGGGTTCGATGCCGATCACCGGCAGCGTGTTTTTCAGCACCTCGAGCCGGCGCCTGGCGTAGAAGTTGCCGCTGGTGTAGTGGCAATCGCGCGGATGGCAGCCGGAGACCAGCACGCCATCCGCGCCGCCGAGAAAGGCCTTTACGATAAAGAGAGGATCAATGCGCCCGGAGCAGGGCACGCGGATGATGCGCAAATCCGTGGGCTGGGCGAAGCGCCCGACGCCAGCGGTGTCGGCCCCGCCATAGGAACACCAGTTGCACAAAAATCCGACGATGGAGAGCTCCTTGCCCGCTAAAACTGGCATAAGGCGTCCACCTCCGCGAGGATCTGATTATCCGTGAAATGTTCAAGCTGGATGGCCCCCTGCGGACAGGTGACCGAACAGATGCCGCACCCCTGGCAGACCGTTTCGATAACCTCGGCCTTGGATTGGCCCTCAAAATCAATCATGCGGATCGCGCCGAAGGGGCAAGTGGTCTCGCACTTGCCGCAACCCACGCAGCGGGTGAGGTTGACAGAGGACACCTGGGGATCGCCCTCAAGCTTGGGCTTGGAGAAAAGTCCCAGCACCTTGGCCGCGGCGGCTGAGCCCTGGCTCACCGACGCCGGAATGTCCTTTGGCCCTTGCGCGCAGCCCGCCAGGAAAACGCCCGCCGTGTTGGTCTCCACCGGGCGCAGCTTCGGGTGGCTCTCCATGAAAAAGCCGTAGTTGTCGTACGAGATGCGGAGCTTCTCGGCGAGTTGAGGAGACCCCTTGGCCGCCTCGGCCCCGGCGGCCAGGACCACCAGATCAGCCTCCACCTCCACCTGGGTTCCGAGCAGGGTATCCGCGCCGGCCACCACCCATTTGTCGCCCTTGGGATAGATGCGCGCCACGCGGCCGCGCACGTACTGGGCGCCGTATTCCTCCATGGCCCGCCGGGTGAACTCGTCGTAGAGTTTGCCCGGCGCGCGGATATCCATGTAAAAGACGTAGGACGTGGAATCCGGGATGTGGTCCTTGGTCTGGATGGCCTGCTTGGCCGTATACATGCAGCAGAATCCCGAGCAGTAGGGCCGGTCCACGGACTTGTCGCGCGAACCCACGCACTGGATGAACACCACGGTCTTGGGTTCGCGGCCGTCCGAGGGGCGCTTGATGTGGCCGCCGGTCGGCCCCGATGCCGAGAGCAGACGCTCGTACTGCAGCGACGTGATGACGTCCGGGTAGCGGCCGCCGCCATATTCGCCGTACTTGGAAATATCGAAGAGATCGAACCCCGTGGCCGCCACGATGGCCCCGACCTTTTCCGTGACGATTTCATCTTCCTGGGCGTAATCAATCGCCTCGCTGGGGCAGACCTTGGCGCATACGCCGCACTTGCCCTTTTGGAACTGGCGGCAGAACGCGGCAGAAATCACGGCTTTTTTGGGAATGGCCTGTGGGAAAGGGATGTTGATCGCCGGAGCGAATCCCACCTGTTCGTTAAAGGCGTCCAGGCTTTTTTTGCTGGGGCACTTTTCCACGCACAGCCCGCAGCCCGTGCATTTGGACCAGTCCACGTAGGAGGCTTTTTTGCGGATTTTCACGTCAAAGTTGCCCACATATCCCGCCACTTCCTCCACCTCGGCGTAGGCATAGAGCGTAATGTCGGGGTGTTGGGCCACGTCCACCATCTTGGGGCCCAGAACGCACGAGGAACAGTCCACGGTGGGGAACGTCTTGTCGAGCTTGGCCATCTTGCCGCCGATGGTGGAGGTTCTCTCCACCATCACCACCGGGATGCCGGCGTCCGCGCAGTCCAGGGCGGCCTGGATGCCGGCCACGCCCCCGCCCACGACCATCACCCGCTTGGTGACGTCAAAGCTTTTGGCGGTGAGCGGCCTGTTGCGGCGCAGCTTTTCCACGGCAATACGCACCAGATCCGTGGCCTTGTTGGTGTTGGCCTCGCGGTCGCGGCCGATCCAGGAGACATGTTCGCGGATATTGGCCATTTCCAGCATGTAGCGGTTCAGGCCCGCGCGCTCCACGGCGCGCCGGAATGTGGGCTCGTGCATGCGCGGGGAGCAAGACGCCACCACCACGCCGTCCAGGTGTTTTTCGCGCACCGCCTGAATAATGGAATCCTGCCCGGGTTCCGAGCAGGAGTACATGACGTCCACGGCATAGGCCACGCCCGGAAACTCCAGAGCGGCCCTGGCCACAGCCGCCGTGTCCACCGTCGCCTCGATGTTTGAGCCGCAATGGCAGACGAACACCCCTATCTTCATGACTCTCTCCCGCGCGAAGCCTCTTGCTCCATGGCGTCAAGCGCGCGTTTGGGGCTGACACTGAGCATTTCAAGTCCCAGTTCCTTCTGGGGCAGACCAAACGCCAGCCCCATAAGCTGGGTAAAGTAGAATATGGGCATCCTAAACGTCTCTTTTTTCGCCCGCGCGGCCTGATTCTGCCTGAGATCCAGGTTCATCTGGCACAGGGGACAGGCCGTGGCCACGCCATCGGCGCCGAGGCTCTTGGCCATGGAAAGAAGACGCCCCGAAAGCTCGGCCACCACATCGCGCCGCGCCACCCCGAACGAGCCGCCGCAGCATTCGGTCTTCAGCGGAAAAGGCACGACCGTAGCGCCCAGGGCGCTTAGGATGCCGTCCATGGCCACGGGGTTTTCGCAGTCGTCAAAGCGCATGAGTTCCGGGGGCCGGTTCATGATGCAGCCGTAGTAGGGTGCGATTTTAAGACCCGTCAGGGGCTTGACCACGGCCGCCGAGATGGCCTCCAGACCGACATCCTCGGAGAGCGCCTGGAGCACGGACTTGGCCTGAACATCGCTTGTCAGCGGCTCGTCCAAAAGGGCATTGGTTTTTTCGCGGAACTCCGGATTTTCCATGCGGCGGTTGGCGGTACGCAGATTGGTCAGGCAGCTCGGGCAGGGGGTCAGCACCGTATCCTTGCCCATGGCCGCAACACGGGCCAGATTGCGCGCGCTCAAAGCCGCCGAGAGCGTATGGTCCACGGTGTGCGCCGGGGTGGAGCCGCAGCAGGACCAATCCAGCACGTCAAGAAGCGTGACGTTTAGCGCCCGGCACACGGCCCTTGTGGAACGCTCATATTCCACAGACGTGCCATGGCCGGAACAGCCCGGATAATAGGCAAAGGAGCGTTTATCCGTCATATCCGGCCCCCCCGCTCCTCGAAACGCTTGAAAATCTTTTTCATCTCGGCCACGCCCTGAACGGGATGGGGTTTAAGCGAGAGCTTGCCCTTTTTCGCCAGACCCGGCGCCAAGTCCACGTCGGTCCAGACGCGGCCGGATTTCAGCATGTAGGACGCCACCAGCCCAAGCTCAAACGCCCGGCCATGCTTTCGCACCGAGGCCAAAAACGAATCCCAGAAGGTCTTCACCGGCCTCTCGGCGGCGTAGCCTTCGCGCCGGGCCATGTGGCGCAGGCAATCCATGATCCGGGCCACGTCAATGTTGTTGGGGCAGCGGACCGTGCAGGACTCGCACGTGGCGCACAGCCACAGGGAATGCGAACGCAGGATATGCTCTTTCTGTCCGGTCTGGACCAGGCGCATGATCCGGCTGACGGGGATATCGTATGCGAAGTTCAGCGGACAGCCGGCGGTGCAGTTGCCGCACTGATAGCAGAGGCTGACGTCCTGTTCGCTCTCTTTTTGGACCTTGGCCACAAAATCCGCGTCGCAGGACACTCCGAGACTCACTCCATCCATAAAGTCGTACTTCCATGCCGTTTGAGGTTTGGCGGCGCGCTGGGGAGCGGATATTCCCGATGCGCGCAAATGGACAACCATCGCCTTTGTGAATTATATATCACTCTCCCGCCTTCGGCAACCCGTGGTATCAAAATGTCCTGGCGAATCACCCTGCGCCTGGAATTTTTTCCTTGCGCCGCCGCGCCCGCCTGATACATTTTCCCGGCACATGAAAAGCGCCGTCTCTCCCCCCTTTTCGCCCATGGGCTGGTCCGTATGGCAACGCCTGGTCGTAGCCAGCGGCGTATGCGCCGCGCTCTGGGCCGTGGTGGCCTGGGCCCTGGACTAAAATATGACCGCCTCCATCCGCGTTTTGGACCTGACCGCCGGCTACAACCGCCACCCCGCCGTGCATCACCTGACGGGCGTTTTCGAGCCGGGTTCGCTCACCGCCGTGACTGGCCCCAACGGATCGGGCAAATCCACACTGCTGAAGGCCCTCATGGGGCTCATCCCCCCCATGGGCGGACGCGTGAGCCTTGAGGGCCTGACCCCCCGCCAGATCGGCTACCTGCCCCAGCAAGCCGATATTGACCGCGCCTTTCCCATCACCGTGCTGGACATGGTTGCCCTTGGCCACTGGGAGCGGCTTGGCGCCTTCGGCCGGATGCGCCCCGCTCATTGGACCGGCGCCCAAGAGGCCGTGGCCGCCGTGGGACTCGCGGGGTTCGAGGCGCGCCTCATCGGCACGCTCTCCGCCGGCCAGTTCCAGCGGGTGCTCTTCGCCAGGCTCCTCACCCAGGACGCCCCGGTTATTCTCCTGGACGAGCCTTTCACCGCCATGGATTCCAGGACCACGGCCGATCTTTTGCGCCTGGTCCTTGCGCTTAACGCCCAAGGCCGCACCGTCATCGCCGTTATCCACGATCTTGGCCAGATACGGGACCATTTTCCGAGCACCCTGCTTCTGGCCCGCGAACCCGTGGCCTGGGGGCCGACCGCCGAGGCCCTGGCCCTGGAAAAACTGGAAGCCGTCCGGTGCATGGCCGAGGCCTGGGATGATGCAGCCCAGCTTTGCCCGGAGGACGCCCCGCAATGAGCTGGCTCCACACGGTCCTCATCTCGCCCTTTGCCGAGTTCTCCTTCATGCGCCACGCCCTGGCCGCCTGTCTGGCCCTGGCCGTGGGCTGCGGCCCTGTGGGGACCATCCTGGTGCTCAGGCGTCTGAGCCTCTCCGGCGATGCCCTGTCCCACGCGATCCTGCCCGGCGCGGCCGCCGGATTTCTCCTCTATGGGCTCTCCCTGCCCGCCATGACCATCGGCGGCTTTCTGGCCGGACTCGGCGTGGTGCTTCTCTCCGGCGCGGTGGCCCGCGCCACGCCTCTGAAAGAGGACGCAAGCCTGGCCTCCCTCTACGCCATAGCCCTGGCGCTTGGCGTTTTGCTCGTCTCCCTGCGCGGATCGAGTGTGGATCTCATGCACGTGCTTTTCGGCTCCATCCTGGCCGTGGACGACCCATCGCTTGTGCTCATGGCCTCGGTGGCCACCGTCACCGTGCTGACCCTGGCCGCGATCTACCGTCCCCTGGCCGTCGAATGTTTCGATCCGGGATTTTTGCGGGCAACGGGCGGCCACGGTCCGGCGGCGCACCTCATCTTCATGGCCCTGGTGGCCCTGAACCTGGTGGGCGGCTTCCGCTCCCTGGGCACGCTCATGAGCGTGGGAATTCTCATCCTCCCGGCCACGGCGGCCCGCTTCTGGGCCCGCCAGGTGTGGTCACAGGCCCTGGCCGCCACGCTGATGGCCCTCATTTCGGGCTATGCGGGGCTTCTTTTGTCCTATTACCGGCAATGGCCCTCGGGACCGGCCATCGTGCTCACAGCCGGGGGATTTTATCTCATCTCGCTTATTCTCGGGCCACGCCAGGGACTTCTGACGCTGCGCAGACCCAGGCGGCATCTGGCCGGGTAGGAACGCGTCATGAAGCGCCGCATCGCCCTCTTCTTTTTGTGTTTCGGCCTGTGCCTCACCGCGGCGGACGCGGACGCCCAAGGTCCTCTCAAGGTGGCGGCCAGTTTCTCGATTCTCGGCGACATGGTGAAAAACGTGGGCGGGGACCGGGTGGAGGTCACAACCCTGGTCGGCCCGGGCGGCGACACCCATGTTTATCAGCCCACCCCGGCGGACGCCAAAAACGTGGCGCGGGCCAGCCTGGTTTTTGTGAGCGGGCTTGGGTTCGAGGGCTGGATGGAACGCCTGGTCAAGACCTCCGGCTGTGCGGGACGGGTCGTTGTGGCAAGCCAGGCCGTGACCCCCATAATCGAGGCCTCCGGGGAACAGGGCGGCCGCCCGGCCGCCGACCCCCATGCCTGGCAGGATCCGCGAAACGGCACGCTCTACGTGGCCGCCATCGAGAAGGCGCTTTGCGAGGCTGATCCGGCCGGGGCCGAGGTCTATGCGGCCAACGCGGCGGCCTATACGCGAAAAATCGAGGCCATGGACGCCTGGATCAGGACGCAATTCGCCGCCATCCCCCCAGATGAGCGCAGAATCATCACCTCCCACGACGCCTTTGGATATTTCGGCCGCGCCTACGGGGTGACCATTCTCGCCCCCATGGGCTACTCCACCGAGTCCGAGGCCTCGGCGCTTGGCGTTAGCGAACTCATCCGCCAGATCAGGCGCGAAAAGGTGAAGGCCCTGTTTGTGGAGAACATGAGCGATCCGCGCCTGGTGGAACGCATCGGCAAGGAAACGGGCGTCGCGCCCGGAGGCACGCTCTACTCCGACGCCCTCTCCGCCCCGGACGGCCCGGCCGCGACGTATCTGGACATGTTCACGCATAACGTGACGCTCATGATCGCCGCCATGCGCGGCGAGCGGCCCTAATCCAGCAGAGAGAAGCGTTCGCGCCGGATGCGCCTTTCCGGCACGCCCAATCGTTTCAGCGAGCGCAGCGCGGCCGTCACGAATCCGGGCGGGCCGGACACGTAGAACGCCTTGCCCGTCATATTCTCCCCCAGCACACGCCGCAGCATCGTTTCATCCAGATGCCCGCGTTCGCCAGTCCACCCCTCGTCCGGACGGCTCAACACATGCGCCACCCGGAGCCTTGGGCTTTCGCCCGCCGCGATGGCGTCCAACTCCGCGCGAAACACGATGTCCGCCTCGCTTTTGTTGGCATACGCCAGCATGACCGGAAGCCGCGCCCCGGTATCGCGCATGTGGCGGAGCATCCCCATGAGCGGCGTTATGCCGATGCCTCCGGCCAGAAAAACCACATCCCGGTCCTTGGGATGCAACAGATACGAAAAGCGCCCGAACGGACCCTCCAGGACGGCCGTATCGCCGGGGGCCGTCTTGCCGATGTCCGCCGTGAAATCGCCCAGATCCTTTATGGTGGAGCTGACCTCTCCGGCGCGCGCCGGAGAGGACGCAATGGTGAAGTGGTGCTCCTGCCAGGGCAGAGCGCGCGTTTTCAGCGTCACGAAGTGGAACTGGCCGGGAAGATACGCATACGTCTCGCAGCCCTTGGGCGGCGCGAACGTGAGCGTCCACACCTGGTTGGCCCCCCGCGAAACGCCCGTGACCACATACGGACGCCTTGCCGCGCGCATCGGCCGGATGATCCTGTGCCACACGAAAAGCGCCAGGCTTCCGCCCGCCAATAATGGCACAGCGTAAGCCAGCGCCGTGCCCTGAAATCCCTTCCGCACAAACCACGCATGGACAAAGATCAATATCACAATGGCCGGTCCCAGAAGATCGTGTGCGAAACGCCACCGCTCAAACCCGATCCCAAGCCGCCTCTGAAAGCGGCTCACGGCGATATTGGCAAAAACCAACAGCGCGGCACCCTTGGCCGCCCAGATGTACCACGGCAGCCGAAGCGACACGAAAATCCCGGGCCCAAGCCCAAAGACGGCCAGCAGCGCCGGATGACAGGCCAGGAGCACCCCCGCGCCCACCCCTGCGCGCCTGTGGAACCGCGCCAGAACATCCAGCCCGAAAGGGCGCTCCACCACACGCAAACGCCCCGTCAACGCCACCTGAAGGCACAGGATCGTAAACCCCGCCAGGGCCAGACACCGCCCCGCCTGATACCCCAGACTATGCCCGTCCGCCGCCTGCCCGAACATCATCGCGGCAGCGGGAACCCCCAGCACGGCAAGTCCATACAGAAAGCCCCATGCCCACGCCCGCCCCATGCCCGGCCTGGCCAATCTCCCATCCATACCCGCGCCTCCTTTTCCGGCATCCTGGCAAGATAGCACGGCCGCCGGGAAATGACGCGGATTATTTTGCATATCCCCCGCGCCTTGCCCCCCCGCCGGAACAAGGATAAGCCACCTCCCATGAGTCAGCCGCCCATCGCAGCCACGCGCATCGCCACCTTGGACGGCCTTCGGGGCGTGGCCGCCTTTGTGGTCATCATCTCGCACGTTGCCGCGGGATTTTTCCCGGCGCTCTATTTCGGGGCCGAAGGCCGCGCGGGCGTGGAAATCCAGGACGCCATCGCCAGGTCCCCGGCGTTCGTTCTCTACAGCGGCACGTTTGCCGTCTATGTCTTTTTCGTCCTGAGCGGCTTCGTCATCGCGGCCTCGGCCACGCGCGCCAAATGCGGTCTGCCGCTCCTGGCGGCCACCCGTTATCTGCGCCTGGCCGTTCCCGTCACCGCAAGCATCCTGCTGGCTTTCGTCCTAAGCAAGCTCTTTCCCGGAATCCCCCAGCGCGCGGGAGCCATCGTCGGCCATTTCTGGCTTGGCTTCATGTACCAGCCGCTTGGCGTCTCATTGCGTTATGCCCTTGGCGAGGCGTTTTACGGCGTGTTCGCAAATGGCCTTTCCTACTTTAACAACGTGCTGTGGACCATGCGCCTTGAGCTCGCCGGATCGCTCGGCATTTATGCGCTCTACTTGATTTTTGGCCGGCGCATGCGGATTGCCGCCCTGGCGGCCGCGACCCTGTGGCTGGCCTTTGGAACCCGCGAATGGCCCGCCAGCCTTCTGGGATTCACCCTAGGGGCGCTGCTTTTTGAGGCCAGACAGCACGGATGGCCGCCCCAAAACGCCCTGGCCGGGGCGGCGCTCATTCTTTTGGGCCTGTTCCTTGGCGGGCTGCCCTTCGCTCCAGCCCAAGGCACGCTCTATGAGACCATCGCCGCAGCCGTGGACCGCGTGAGCCCGGTTTTCAGCACCCTTCGCACCCTGGGCGCCGTGGCCCTTTTGACCGGCATCCTCTTTTCACGGCGCTCACAGGCCTTTCTCGACGCCCGTCTGCCGCAATTTCTCGGCCGTATCTCGTTTGCCCTGTATCTGGTCCACTTTCCGCTTCTGTGCTTCGGCCTCTCGGAGCTTTACATCCTTTTCGGACAATACGGCCCCCCGGCCATGGCGCTCTCCATCGCTTGCTATATCGCCGTGAGCATCGGCCTGGCCTACGTGTTCACCCTTTGGATTGACGAGCCCACCGTCCGGGTTTTGGGACGCGTGAAAAAGCTGGGGAGCGCGTGGCCCCCATTGGGACTGCGCGGACTGCTTCGCGGAAACAGGATTGGCCGGCAGTTATGAAATGGCGTGACGGCCTTCTGGTCCTGTGTTTGGCCGGGCTTATCTTCGGAATAGCGCATGGAGCGGGCATCCTTGACCCGTGGCGGGCCAATGACGACACCCGCCAGCAGATTTTCTGGATGCAGCGTTTCAACGACGCGTCGCTCTATCCCGATGATCCGCTCTCCACCTACGCCTCCTATTATGTTCCGCAGACGCTCCAGGGCGTTTACCGCCTCGCGGCTCCTTTCGCCTCCGCCATGACCTTTTCCAAGGTTCTCACGGGTATTTTGTTCGTTCTTTTGTCGCTTTGTTTCTACGGTCTAGGCGTTGCCGTAGGCGGCAGACGGCTGGGGTGGAGCCTCGCGGCCGTCACCTGGCTCATGCCCGCCTTTCTCTACAACATGTCCGGCGGCATCTCGCGCAGCTTCGCCGCGCCGCTCACGGTGCTCTTTCTCTGGCGCTGGGCCAAGGCGGACGGACGCGGCCAGGCGATCGCCCTCGTCTTGCAGGCGCTTTTCATTCCGTACGCGTTCGTCACCTGCGCCACGGCCTCGCTTCTCGCCTGGTTTTCCGCGCGCTTCAAAAGGCCCCGGCCGAAATCCTTCCCGGCCGGATATGTCCAGTGGTTTGTTTTGATTATCGGATTTTTCCTGGTCTGGCTCATGAATCACCGCTTCAACACCGCCGGGTACGGACCTCTGGCGTCCATCGCGGATATGCGGGGACATCCCGAGTTTTCGGCGCAGGGCAGACTGGAGATCTATCCGCAGCCGGGAATCTTTATGGACGCGCTCTACTATCCCTTTGAGCGCATCGGCGTCTTTCTGGAATGGGGCCTCGTCCCCGGGATAGCGAGCCTTCTCGTCCTGGCCGGTTATCTCCTTTGGGAAGGGCGCCGCGTTCCCTGGCGGGAGTTTCTGTCCAGAGCCCGGCCCGCCGTGTGGCTTGCCGCGGGGGGATGCGTCCTCTACGTGGCGGCGCGGGTGATGCTGCTCCGGCTCTTCGTGCCCGACCGCTATCTGACCATCCCCCTGACCATCCTGTACGCCCTGTGCATCGCGGCTGTGATCGCCTTTTCCGTCAAGCGGCTCTCAAAGCCGCTGGCAATGGCGCTTTTGGCCCTGTGTATCATCCTCTCGTTTTTCAGGCTCCACGGACAGGGCCTTTTCGACTACTCCGCCAGCGCCTCCTGCTACGAGGCCGTGCGCGCGCTTCCCGTTGACGCCACTCTGGCCGGACCGCCAAAGCTCATGGACGACATCATGACGTTCGGCCAGCGTAAGGCGCTGGTCACCTACAAGCTGGCCCATGTGTGGTCCCTGGGCTGGTGGCGCTGGTATGAGCCCAGGCTTCGCGCGCTTTTTGCCGCCTACTATTCCGATGATCCGGGCCAGGTGCGAAGCTTCTGCCAAGCCTTTGGCGTGGACTATCTCGTGGTGGATGAAAACGACTTCAACCCGCAAGCGGTCGCCAATCGCCCCTTTTTCGCGCCCTTCGACGCCTTCATCGAATCTCTGGCCAAGAACCGGACGCATTTCGCCCTGCTCGACTTCCCCTACGCCCGGATAGGCAAGACCATCCGGCTCGTCCGCATGACCCGTTAAAAATCGCCGCCCCCGGTTGACCGTTTCCCAAAATCCGGTAGAGTGGACAATGCTCCACACTCTATTCGCATTTGTCTTTGGGGGCGGCCATGACGAAAAAATGCTTCAGCAGACGCGATATTCTGCGCCTCGGCGCGGGGAGCTCCCTCTATGCCGCTATGGGATTTGGGGGCCTTGGGGTGAAGCTCCCGGAGCGGCTCGTGCCCTTCATAGCCCCCCCCATCCAGGCGGCCCCCGAAGCCATGACCCGCTTCGCCACCACCTGCAGGGAGTGCCCGGCGGGCTGCGGAATGCTCCTTTTCAGCCGCGACGGCCGCATCATCAAAGCCGAGGGACTCCCCGGCCACCCCGTCAATGACGGCGCGCTGTGCCCCAGGGGCCAGTCCGCGCCGCAAGGCCTTTATGATCCCGACCGTCTGCGGCAGCCCGTCGCGCGAAGCGGGCCGGGCAAAGAAAGCCCCGTCTCCTGGGAACATGCGCTGGAACGAATCGCACAGCGCCTGAAAACAGGCGCGGGCCGGGCATTTGTGCTGAGCCGCCCGGAAACCGGGGCCCTGGCCGAAATCCTGACCACTTTCGCAAAGACGTTCGGCGGCCGCGCGCTCTTCCTGGACCCCTTCGGCTACGACTGCCTGACATACGCCCATGGGACGGTTTTCGGCCAGGCCGTCATCCCGTCCTATCTCCTGGACCGCTGCGATTTTCTCTTGGGATTCGGGGCCGAGTTTCTGGAAGCGTGGCTCTCGAACGTCGAGTTCACGCGGCGTTTCGTCCGCATGCGCGCCCGAAGCGACCCGCCCGGCCGCTACGTCCATATAGGGTCCAGGCTCTCCATGACCGCCGCCAATGCGGACCTCTTCATCCAGGTTCCGGCCGCAAGTGAGGCGGATATGGCTCTGGCCGTGCTCAAAGTCATCTTAGAGCGGGGCTGGGGCGCGCCGGGCAGCCAGGCGTTGATCCCCTTGGCCGCGCAACTTGGCGTAAACGCGCCCCCGGACATCCTGCCCCCAAAACGCATCGAATGGCTGGCCCGGCAGTTCGCCAAGGCAAAGGCGTCTCTGGCCCTGCCCGGCCCCGTGGCCGCGCGCGGTCCCGAGGCGCGCCGTTTGGCCCTGGCGGCCGGACTTTTGAACAAGGCGTGCGGCCGCGAAGGCCAGACTCTGGATTTCTCCCGGGTCCACGCGCTCGGTAGCGCGGCCCCGGACGCCGATCTCAAAACGTTGGCCATGGAACTGACAGAGGCCGACACCCTCTTTTTCCACCAGACCAACCCCGTGTACACCCGCCCGTACCTTGCCGAATCCTTGCGCCGGGCGGGCGCGGGACTTAAGCATGTAAGCCTTGCCCTTCTGCCCGACGAAACGAGCCTTGGCGCGGATTTTGTCCTGCCGGTTGACTCGCCCCTGGAATCCTGGGGCGATTATGAACCTTGGAGCGGACTCACCGGCCTCATACAGCCGGGCATCGTCCGGCTCTACGACACGCGCAATGCCGGAGATGTCTTCCTCTCCCTGGCCAAGGCCGCCGGACGCCCACTGTCGCGTCTTGAGGGCGCCCCCCCCTCTGGGGACTTCAAGACGTGGCTCACGGACTCCTGGCACGACAAACTCCCTTCCGCCCGGCGGACGGCGCTGCGCCAGGGGTGGATGGAAACGCCAGGCAAGGCCGAACCCAAATCTCCCTTGCCAGCGCAAAGCGTTCGCGCGGCCGCCTTGCCCTCATCCGCGCCGGACGCGCCAACGCTCCATTTTCTGGCCTGGCCCTCGGTCTATCTGCACGATGGAAGCCTCTCCAATCGGGGCTGGCTCCAGGAGGCCCCGGAGCCGGTAAGCGGCGTGGCCTGGGGCAACTGCCTGGACATCCACCCCGGCCGGGCGCGCGCCTTGAACCTCAAAGACGGCGACCTGGCGGAGGTGGCCTCCAAGGCCGGAGCGGCGCGCGCGCCGGTCCGCATCACGCGGGACGTGGCCGAAAACGCCGTGGCCCTATGCCTGGGGCAGGGGCACGCCGCGCTTGGCCGGACGGCGCAAGGCGTTGGGAGCAACGCCTTTGCCCTCTTTGGTCCTGGCGAACCGGACGGACTGTGTGCGTCCGTTACCGTCACAAAGGCGGGATCAGCGTTTCCGGTGACGCCTTTGGCCACCCAAGAGCAGCACGGCCGCGACCTCTTGCGCTGGGCCAAGCTCTCCGACATGGCGGCGAACCGCGCGTCCGACGAGATCACCATGCCCCTGTCCGCCGGGTACAGACGGGATCGCGACCTCTACGGCGGCCATGAACACGCCGGGCACCGCTGGGCCATGGCCATTGACCTGAACCGCTGCGTCGGCTGCGGGGCCTGCCGCGTGGCCTGCTACGCCGAGAACAATATCCCGGTCATGGGGGCCAAACACGTGGCCGAGGGGCGCGAAATGGCCTGGATGCGGGTGGTCGCCTACCGCCACCCTGACGCTTCCGGCCGTCTGGGATTTCTCCCCTTAAACTGCCAGCACTGCGACGCCGCCCCGTGTGAGCCGGTCTGCCCAGTGTTCGCCTCGGTCAACAACGAGGAGGGGCTAAACGCCCAGATCTACAACCGGTGCATCGGTTCGCGCTACTGCGCCCAGAACTGCCCCTACAAAGTGCGTAAGTTCAACTGGTTCGACGGCGTGTGGCCATCGCCCCTGCATTGGCAACTGAACCCCGAAGTGACCGTGCGCTCACGCGGCGTCATGGAAAAATGCACCTTTTGCGTGCAGCGCATCCGCCAGGCCCAGTATCTGGCGCGCCTCGAAGACCGCGAGATGAAAGACCTCGATGCCGTGCCCGCCTGCATGCAGACCTGCCCGGCCGGCGTTTTCTCCTTCGGAGACCTGCGCGACCCGGCCTCGGAGGTTTCCAGACGTTTCCGGGAAGCGCCGGGCCGCTATCAACTGCTCCACGAACTCAATACCAAGCCCGCGGTGCTCTTTCTCAAGCGCATCGAAAACGACGCCCTCCTCAAAGACTGGGAAGAATCCGCATGAACGGGCCAACCCTTCAGGACGTCAACGCCATAACCCTGGAAGCCACGCGGACTCCCAAAAGCCGCGCGTATTGGATCGCCCTTGTTGCCACGGCCGCCGGCATCGCGGCATTGTCCCTCGCCCTGTTCAAGCAAGTGAAGACCGGCATGGGGGTCACGGGCCTCAGTGAACCCGTCAACTGGGGGCTCTACATCGCCAACTTCGTCTTCTGGGTCGGCATCGGGCACGCGGGGACGCTCATTTCCGCCATCCTTTTTCTGGCGCGCGCCAGATGGCGAGACTCGGTTTCGCGCTCGGCCGAGGCCATGACCGTGTTCGCGGTCATGACCGCCGGTCTTTTTCCGCTCATCCATCTGGGGCGCATCTGGCGGTTCTATTTTATCATTCCCTATCCGTCACAGCGTCAGCTCTGGCCCAATTTCGTGAGCCCCCTCATCTGGGATGAACTGGCTGTGGGAACCTATCTCACCGTCAGCACGATTTTCTTTCTGGTAGGGCTTATCCCGGACGTGGCCGCGGCCAGGGACTGGTCAACCTCGCGCCGCGGCCCCAATCACTGGAAGACGCGGCTCTTCCGCCTTTTGGCGCTCGGCTGGTCAGGCGCCGCCAGCCAGTGGCGGCACTTCGAGCGCGGCTACCTCTTTTTCGCCGCGCTGGCCACGCCGCTGGTCATTTCCGTGCATTCCGTGGTCTCCTGGGACTTCGCCATGGGGCTCATCTCCGGGTGGCACACCACCATCTATGCCCCCTATTTCGTCAGCGGGGCCGTGCATTCAGGACTGGCCATGGTGGTGTTGCTCGTTGTGCCCATGCGAAGGCTGCTCAAACTTGAGCGGCTCATCAAAGACGAGCATTTTGACCTGCTGGCCCAGACCATGCTCGTCACCACCTTTCTCATGGCCTATTTCTATCTGATCGAGCCCCTGATCGCCTGGTACAGCGGCGAAATCTACGCCCGGCAGTACGGCCTCTGGCAGGCCTTCAGCCGCATGGGGACGCTCTATTGGCCGCTTGTTCCCCTGAATGTCCTCATGCCCCTGACGCTCGTCGTGAAACGCGCGCGCAAAAACATCGCCTGGCTTATGGTTGTGTCCGCCGCCGTGATCCTTGGCATGTACGACGAGCGGGTGATGATCGTCACAGGATCGCCCGCCCACGATTTCCTGCCGCACAACTGGGGGAGCTACCTCCCCCGTCTTGCGGAGCTGACCATCACCGTGGGTTCCTTCGGGTTTTTTCTCTTTTTGTTTCTGGCCTTCGCCAAACTGCTCCCCACTGCGCCCATCTCCGACTTCAAGGCCCTGCTGGACGAAAAGCGCACCGCGCAAATTACGGTTAAAGCGCCCGCCCGGCGGGCCTTGCCCGTGCGGAGCGCGAAAGGCGCTCTGGCCGTTTACACCGGCCCGGCGGATCTGATCGCCGCCGCCGAACGGGCCCTGGAAACCGGATACGTCCGGCTTGAAGCCTTCTCCCCATACAAACTCCCAAAGCTCCATAAGGCCCTGGGCAACCCGGACAGCCCCATACGTCTCTACACCCTGGCGGGCGCCCTGGCCGGATTCGCCGGAGGCTTGGCGCTGGCCATCGGGGCGTCCCTTGTCAACAATCTGCTGGTCGGCGGCAAAGGGGCGTTTGCCTATATTCCGTTTTGGATCCCGGCCACAGAGGGGCTCATTCTTGTCGGCTCACTCGCCAATCTGGGGGCGCTCATCGTTCTGGCGAGGCTGACCGGGCGTAAGCCGCCGCCATACTACGACCCCCGGTTCAGCCAGGATGGATTCGGCCTTTTTATCGAGGCGGATGAACGGTCGCTTGATGAGGTCAGGGAAGTGCTGGCGAGGGACAACCCGGAGGAGATTCGCATCTATGGATAGGGGTGGCCGCGAGGGGGCCGGGCGCGCTTTTGCCTGGATGTTCCCGGCCGGGATTGCGGGATGGCTTGTCTCATTCGCCGTGTTGGGAGAAGCGTCCGCCATGCGGGCGCTTCTGGTGAGCTTTCTCTATTTCGCGCCCCTGGCGGCGGCGATGGTGACTTGGCCCGCTGTGGTCCAGGTCTCCAATGGCCGCTGGGCCGGGGAGTATGAACGGCTGGCCCTGGCCGGGATAGGGTTCGCGCCGTTCGCCCTTGCGGCGCTGGGGGTTTTGTGGATTGCGGCGGACTGGTGGACGCCCTGGGCGGGCAGAACTTTTCCGCAAGGACACTGGCTTTCCGTGAACGCCGTGTTCGCCCGCAACATGGCGGCGCAGACGGTTTTTTGGGCCCTGGCCTGGCGGCGGCAGCGGCGGGCGCAGATGGAAAGAGGCAAAAAAGCGGCAACAACGCTTCTTGTGGCGTACGGCGCAGCCTTCAGCCTGTTGGGGTATGATCTGGTTATGGGTTTGAATCCGGCTTGGCACAGCTCGCTCTTTGGGGCGTACTTTTTCGTATCCGGGATGTATGCGGGCGTTGCGGCCTGGGCGCTTCTGGCGGCAATGTCGCCTGATCCCGATCCGGAACGCTTGCACGATCTGGGCAAGCTGGTCGTCACGTTCTGCCTCATCACAACGTATTGCCTCTACAGCCAGTTATTGCCCATCTGGTACGAAAATCTGCCGTTTGAGACCGCATTCGCGGTGAAGCGATTGAACTTTGAGCCGGGGCTGGCGGTCGGCGCGGCGCTTCTCGCCGCGGCGTACCTTGGGCCGGTGCTGTTCCTGCTGACGGCCAAGGCCAAGCGCAATCCGAAGATTTTGGGGAGCGTCTGCGGCGTGATTCTGGCCGCGTTGTGGGTGGAACGGTGGTGGCTGGCAGGTCTGGAATTGCCGGGGAATCCGCTTTTCGGGCTGGTGGACGCAAGCGCCGGGCTCATGCTCTTGGGACTTTTCGGGGTTGGGATCGCGCGGCGTCTGCGGATGGGCGCTCCATGAACAAGTGGCTCCTGGCCGCGGCGGCGGTGGCGCTTTTCGCGCTCACCTGGCGGGGCTATTACGCGTGGCCCAGGGCCGGGCTCGGCGCTACGCAGCCTCTGCCGTTTAGTCATCGGGTCCATGCGGGGGTGAAGACCGTAAGCTGCCTCATGTGCCACAACACGGTCCAGGCGTCGTCCCACGCCGGCATTCCGCCTCTTGAAACGTGCATGTTGTGCCATTCCCGCGTGATTGTCGCCTATCCTGATATTAAAGAACTGAGGAAGCACTATTACGGGCATATCCCTCTGGCCTGGAAGAGGGTCAACATATTGCCTGATTACGTCAAATTCGAGCATTCGCAGCATATCAATCGAAGCATTGACTGCGGCCACTGCCACGGCAACGTGAAGGAGATGGACAGGATCGTTCCTCCGCAGGAGTTCAAGATGGGATTTTGCATAACGTGTCACAAAACATATAACGCGACGCATGACTGTTTTACCTGTCATCGCTAGCGCACCCTCATGACACAAAACGGACGCAACCCCCATAATGTCGCCATAGCGTTCCTCTGGGCCGGAGCCCTCTGGTTCGCGGTGGGCACGCTCTACGGGCTGGTCTCGGCCATTGATCTCACGGCCCCGGAGACCTTCAACAACGTCGCCTGGCTGGTCTTCGGCAGGACGCGGCCGGTCCACACCAACACCGTGATCTTTGGCTTTGTGGCCAATCTCTTGATCGGGTGCGGCCTGTACTACGTCAAAACGCTGTGGCGGCCTAAAGTGTGGCCCCAGGGGCTTCTGTGGACGGCCTTTATTTTGTGGAACCTGGCCGTGCTGTCGGGGCCGCTCACGTTTTCCTTCGGGATAAGCCAGGGCAGGGAATATGCCGAATACATCTGGCCTGCGGACGTCTCCCTCATGCTCTCCATGCTCTGCATGGCCGCCGTGCTGGTAGCGGCTGTGCGAAGCCGCCGGGAGAAAAGCCTGTACGTTTCCACGTGGTATTTCGCGGGCACGTTTCTTTGGATGCCGGGGGTCTATTTTCTCGGCAACGTCATGTGGCGCCCAGCCACAGGGGCCATGCCAGGACTTACCGATTCGGTCTATCTGTGGTTTTACGGCCACAATCTGGTGGGGCTCATGGCCACGCCCCTGGCCGTGGGGTTGGCCTATTACGTCATCCCCAAGGTGACGGGGGAAAAGCTCTACTCCTACACGCTCTCGCAGATCGGGTTCTGGACGTTGGTGCTTTTTTACACGCACATCGGCGCGCACCACATATTGCAGACCCCCATCCCCAACTGGCTGAAAGTCGCCTCGGTGGCCCACTCCGGGGCCATGGCCATCCCCGTGTTCACCGTGCTCATTAACCTCTGGGCCAGCGCGCGAAACGCCGGCGGCAAACTGTTGCGCGATCCGGCCGGGCGCATGGTTCTGGCCGGAAGCCTCTGGTATCTCGTTACCGCCATCCAGGGCTCGGCCCAGTCTTTGCCCGCCGTCCAGCGCGTGACGCATCTTGGCAACTTCAACGTCGGCCAC
>Ga0123354_10004640_pt1 | contig 19560 bp, 4 predicted proteins | sample TergutLab28metaG_2_FD_97872 | JGI IMG/M metagenome (GOLD analysis project Ga0123354, IMG submission 97872) | Labiotermes labralis P4 segment gut microbial communities from Petit-Saut dam, French Guiana - Lab288 P4 | ecosystem: Host-associated > Arthropoda: Insects > Digestive system > Gut ...
ATACAACCAGTTTTGGGGAAATGAAAAAAGGATCAGTGAAAACACAATTACCCCAACCACCATTACCTGCGGGGGGGGGGGGGGGGGTTAGATTTGGAAATCGCAGACTCTGGGGAGTGAATCCCCCTGCAAAACCATGACTTCTCACTTAACGTGGTCTAACTTCTTTGCGGATTTAACCATTGTTCACAAATTTGTCGTACCACCTCCTGATCAAATTCCCGGTTGGTGGGTCCTTTTCGGACTACCTTTCGAATTGTTGCTGGAACGGTTGTCGCATATTTTGTTGAGTGAGACTCCACACACAACGTGATGTTTCCAGTTGTCACCACCTTAACATCTGTATCGCTGTGTTATACAGGAATAATACAGGGAGTGTTCTTTAACTTGTCCCGGTGCACATCAACTGTCACAAAAGCTTCGTGGGTACAAAACCAGCATATCTCGGGAATTTACAGTCTGGTTTTTGTTTTGTTTGCAGTGCATTTATTTGAAGATTCCCCACCGTTGAAGCAGGCCTCACACCCGGCGAAAAGGTTTTAAGACATACAGCAAAGCTTTTGTGTTGAAATATCACCAGTTTCTCTTCTAAATATTTTCCTGCAGTTCTCGCAAAGAGAGGGGACTCTTTCACCTCTTCATTTAACTCCCCAAATAGTGGTTCAGGAATAATTTAACATAATATAACGTGTAAGCACGGGCTCCGTGGTTTTGTGCTCTCTCACTGCAGTAGACTTCAGCTTCAAGGCCATGCATAATAGCTGTGGGAACCCCAACATTGTTACGCTGGTTGTATAGTGTGACATGTATGTAATATGCGCGCGCATGTTTGGCGTTAAGCGTGTGTGTACGCTGCAGCCATATCAAGTGTTCCTTTGTGGCTGTCGCGTCGTATGTTGACATATCGTCATTTGATGAATTTCCGGTCACAGTGAATAGTGGGAGGGAATGGATAGCATGGAGGGAGGTGCGCAAGAGCGCACCTGTGTGACAAAGTCGGGATACCACAAGTGGTATGGTTGGTAGCTCAGAACTTGGACAGCTGAGGTATAGGGTTAACGTCCTGGCCGGGGCAAGAGACTTATCGCTCCTGGCCAACCCAGGCTCCAGTCGGATGTGTACTGGGGACACACTTGGGGGTACAGCAGCTTAGAGCCTTTGCTGACCACTCATCTCCATCTATGTAGTTCCAACTCCAGTGTGTGGATATATGCCTTTATTGTGTCATGTCACTTAGTGATGTGTTGGTTAATTAAGCACAGGGCAACATAACTTTCATAAACTCTTGAAATTGTAAATATATGATTGATGGAGGCTGCAAATGACAAATATTGTCATTTTTAGGCTTTAGAAGCCTTTTTACAGTTTAGTTTTGCACAGAGATATTTAAGTTAGGTATTTATGTTGTGTTTCATTATCCAGTCGTCTTTCCATTGTATAATCTCTTATATCCACTGTAACACTGATGGGTCCATGTGTGTCATGTTGCAATCATGCAGATTCAGTGTAAGCAACAATATGTACCCATCAGAGAGCTAGAACTTACTGAAAAATTTTTTTCTCAGTGAATGCTGTGAAACAAATTACAGTGAATTTAACATACATTTAAAACTGTATATGCTATCTGTTAAAGAACTTGGAAACAGTATGAAAAGTTACTGAGGTTTGTAAGTACACAGATTTAGAATGATCTAAAATCAGAGAGAGAGATGGCAAAATTAAGTGTAGGTGTGTCATTCCAATGTAAATCCTGATTAGTATCATAACTTTGGCAATGTTACCCACAGACCATGGGACCATTGAATGCACTGGATGAATCTATTTGGTGCTTTTCAAAAGTACTTTTTTCAAGACACCTGTTAATGGATTCAAGTAATGTTTTTACATTGACAAGAAAAATGAAGTATGTATGATTTGGCAGTCATTTTGGTGGGCTTAGGTTTTTCATACTTAAGTGAACTGAAAAAAACTTTTGTCTGACTTTGTGGTGGTTGTAGTTTGGGGTTATTAATCTTCTGTTTTGTTACTTGACATGCATATTTTGCTTCATGAAACATTATTTTATGGACATGTAGCCAGAATGGTGGGAAATTTCTTGCAGTTCTAAGATGTATGAAAGGGGCCATATTGTCTTCTCAGGCCCAACTTACTAGGACATAACATTGTGTTTTGAGGATGGGGTACCAATCCTGTCTATGAAATGTAGTGCAAGTCCATAAAATAATTGATTCCATGCATGATATGCCACTGTCAGAATTGAGTCATACTGTTTTTAAGTATGCAGGATTGTAACAAGTTGAAGGGAGAGATGCATGTATTACATCTAAAAATTTACACACTTTTGCCCCAATTTTGTAATATTAACTTATTTTTATTATGTGATTCCAGTTGACAGCAGAGGACCAACAAAGATGGCAACAGACCAGAAGGAAAAAGAAATGGGTATAAATACTATTCTGATAAATTACCATACTTTCTAAGATTTCCTGTAAACTTTACATAATCATTTTGCAGGAAATTGTTATGATATTTGGTACAGTGAGGTGCTTGAAGGGAAGGTTTGAGCAAGTTAACATATTACTGAATGCATAAAATTTATTCAAAGCCCAGCTAATGGACTTGGATTTATTGATGTCATTTTATTACATAGTAATCACTGAAAGTTGCCGGTTGAATAGTAAAATATTGATGAGTATAAAATATTAGAAGTTCATAAAGTTGTTGTTTGGAGTATAGTTCTGTTGAATGATGTGTATAGAAGACACACATGGTGAATTATAATCCTGTAATAAAATTTATATGTATCAAATTTTTGTTATTACATTATTAGTAATTGAGCAAGTGGTAATATTGAGAAAGGTGTAGCAGTGGTTGATGAAATTATGTACCATATTGGTGAATGGTGATGTAGTCTACATGGTGAAATACTCAGAACTGAAGTTAAGTATCCGTGAGGAGGTCTGGTGGTAAGGAGTTATGCACATGTGTGATGCAGTTGTATGTAAAGAGGTTAATTCGAATAGGGGATTATTAAGGAACGAAGCTACAAGGAAAAAGTCCTCTGTTTGAGTTAAAAAAAATAATAACTTAATGTTTTGGAAGATGGAAGCAGAGCTGATTTTGGAAGCATTGTGGTTGTAATTGTTGTGTGATGCTCAGTAGAGCCCAAAAAAGGAGATTGTTCTGGAATACAGCACAACATTGTCAAAACCTTATACTATTTAACTAAAGAGCGTAGTTACGTAAGATTCAGAGGTGTGCTTTACTGTGTGCTAATATTTAATCGTTTACACTTCTAGGAGGAGAAGTGGTGGAGGGAGATCAGCAGGAAGAAACTTACCAACAGAAATTCCAGGAGATGCAAAAATACATTCCATTTTTAGAAATGATGATTCAGAGATTAGAACGATCCAGTGATAAGTCACGGGAGGCACAGCTTATTAAGATGAAGAGCTTACTATCTATTCTTTCAAACACAAAAAAGAAGTATGTGATGTTCCTGAAATATTTGATCATTATTTCTGAAGTATGATGGTGGTATTACGGTGTTTTATACATGAAGTTACTGATTTTAGGTTGAAAATATCAACTCTAGAACGATGTGAAGATGTCCTTCAGAAGTTGCATGATAAAGTAGAAAAGGTAGGTTTCCTGCAGAGGATACGATTCTCCCAAAATTTTGTTTCAACCTGAAGTGACTTGTAGTAAGTGAATTTTCCAACATATTTCTAGATGACAATATTAAGTATGTATTGACACAGCACTTCTTTCATTTTTAGTTACTGACAGTATCATGAAATGATCCACAAATATAAGTAAACAATTGTGTAATCAGCTGTTACCATGTAAAATACTAATTTATATTTTGCAGGGCATAAATACACAAACTAAGCCTTTAGCCATGAAACCAGAAGAAAAGGTGACCAGTAGTAATTCTCAGGAGAGTTCAAATTCAGGAATTCCTGACAATGCCTCTTCTAGTGATGGAAAGTATGTGTAGAGTAGATATTGGCTTTTTTAAGACTCTTAATTGTTAATATTATGTAATCATTCCTTTTCTTTTTTTTTTTTTAATTTTCAGTGAACAAAACACTGTTACATCATCATCAGATGCCAACTCGGTTACAAGTATTATGAAAACACTGAGATTGGCTGCTACTCGTACAAGTGTATCATCAGCAGCCTCTTGTCCTGTAAGTAGCAGTGACCTTGAGGGTGGCAAAGATGACCATATGACCACAGCAAGTAGCAGTGTGGATAAGATATCTTCACCAGAGAAGAAGAATAAAGCACCAGATGTCCTTGAACAGAGTCGTGAAAGGCTAAAAAAAGTAATGGAGCAGCAGTCTTCATCGATATCTACTGAATCTGGTAATAAGTTGGATGGTCACTCAAGTTCCCTGTCTGTAGAACTGCAGTATCAGACAGACCCACCTTGGCAGAAGCAGGATCATGAGAAGAGGGCTCCAAAACCAGTGTACGCACACAATACAGTTGCAGGGGTTCCTGTGGAGGACTGCAGTAGGCTGGAACGCGTGAAGGACATCTCAACAAGTGAAGGCCCACAATATGATGATGAACATTATAATTCTGTAGACATTTCTCGGTCTCTTAAGCATGATGAGTCATATGCAGGGTGGAGTGATTATAAACCACCAGCCCAATGTGTGCGGCCTCCTGATAGTGAGCGACATGGGAACACAGTTCAGAATAAACCCTCATTTAGCCCATCAGGTAATAGGGTACCTGCTGATCCCCATTCACCAACAAGCCAATATTCCGTTGCTGCAAACAGTGGTAAGCAAGCCTGCACTTCTCCTGTTAAGCGAGCTCTTCCACAATTTCCAGCTTTGTACAATGTTCTTAAACACCCTCCTGCAGCAGGATCTAAACCTTTGTCTGATGCTGACATTGAGGAACTTCTGGAAGACACCAAGAGGAGTGAGGCAGAACCAGAAAAGAAGGAAGAGCCTATGCATATGAGCCTAAGGGCCAAGTTGGAGCAGGAAATACAGCAAGTACATAGGGTTGGTGTTAGTAAGGGAGGTGCATTGAGGAGTCTTGTACAGAAAGATGAAAAATTGAAGTCGCCAGTTAGAAATATATTAGATATTATGAAGCCATCCTCTGAGCCAAAGAAAGATAGGTTGATGACAAATTGTCAGCAAGCTTCAAGTAAGTCGGATTCTATAACAGGCAGTGCCTTAAAGGTAAATCATGATAAGGAGAAGGGAAATGATATCAGTCAGAGCAGACAGAACTCTGGCAGTCATTTTGCAGAAAAGGGTGGCAGCAAAAATGATTTTGCAAATGTTAATGATACAGTCATACAGCCCACTATTATTAAAGATAAGAGGCCAACAGACCCAAGGAGACATGCAGGCTTCAGTCCTCGAAGAGAGGAAGTTTGTCAGAATTCTTCAGGGGAAGATGTACATACTTCTGTGGGAGAAAAAAAATATCCATGTTCAAGACCTAGTACTGATATAAAATCTAACATTGATGATTCTGGTTCCAATAATAGAGACTTGTCTGTTCATAGTAAGTCAGAAGGAACTGCTAAGAAGGAAGGTGCTGGTATATTGTCAAGTTTGAGTAAGGAAGAACTGCAAAAGATAGTGGAAGAAAATCTCCGAAATCTTCCTTCTCCTCCTCCAAACACCAAAGAAATTCTGGAAACGGTTAGCATGAACAGCCCTTCTACCGTGAAATCTTCATGGCAGCAATCAACAGACTTTCTGTCTCCACACCCTTCACCATCGGATTATAAACAGTCTGGTTTTATGACCCCTCTTCACAGTTCACAGTATGGGCCACAAGCAGAATCACACCTAGGGAATGGAAGGAATTCTGCATCATATAACTCTGCTTTTGGTGGACCAAGAGCTGAAGATCGTAGGGGACTTCTACCAACTCCGAATATACCACTTGATCCTAGGATTCTTCCTCGTAACTTAAACCAAGATCCTAGATGTTCCAGAGACAACCAAGGTCTTTCTAATATTCATGATCCAAGACTGAACACATCTAATTATCCACATCGTGATAATTTTAGGAGTGGGATTGCACAACACACTTCCCGTGATCAGTACATGCGACCGGTTCCCAGTGCTTTTCACCAAAATTCTCGCACCCACTTCCATACGAATCAGACCCAACATTTACAGGCTTCATCAAGATGGGGAGGGACTGCATGTTATGGAGTTCTATCACACAATTCTCCAAGGCCACCGGATGAAAGCTTTGTGCTTCCTGAAGACGGCTATTCTCACCTTGGGGCTAACAGTAGCAGATACCAGTGTTCACCTCATTCCTCCCAGCATGAGTTCAGGCAGATTCACTCATTACATGACCAATTTTCTGACCAGTTGTCTGGTAATCACCAGCAACATCCTTCCTGGCAGTCACCACCTTCCTCACAAGGTTTCAGAAGTGGGTCTTCAGCAGATTATCCATCATCAATAAGGTCTGTTGGACAGCCAGTTCAGCATCATGGAAACAGTTCTCACAGTGTTAGTAAAATTCCAGTTGGTGATCCTAGGCTATGTAATCAGTTCACAGGACACAGGTCACCAATGACACCTCAGAATACGACTTCAGCTGCTAGTAGTCGTAGTTCAGGAGGAACTGGAACACACAGTCACGTTCAGAGCACAGAGAGTAGAAGTGCAAATACACTTTCAGAAAGAGATCCTAGAAGAAGAAGAAGCATAGAGGAGCTTGAAAAGAGGGATTATAGTGCAAGAAGTAGTAGAGACATCAGGAATATTTCTTCTGGCCCAAGGGGTTCAAATTATGGATTTGGTCCTGAACGAGTAACTGACAGACGTAATTCTAATGAGAGAAGGAGAGAATCTGACTGTAAAAAGTTTGAATCCATTAGTTGTAATAGAAGGAGAAGCTCACCTGAGCCAAAAGAAACAGAACTAGTTTCTCCTCTAAATAGCCTGTATGACATTGCTGCGGTTCCAAAGACAGGGAAAGGATATGGTTTCCAGAAGTTCAGAATACCAAAAATAAAACGTCCCCCTTCACCTCCAAAATCGAAGTCGCCCCCACCCCCAAAGGCAAAATCACCTCCACCAAAACTGGAATCATCACATGTAGGTGATACCAAAGAAAAAGTTGAGTTGTTGAAGCCCAGTGATGAGACACCATTGATTAAGACTGAAACTATGCCATGTGGCCTGAAAGTTGATGATTCCGTTGATGTACCTGATAATGATGCAACTGATGATGATAAAATTAATGTTGAGGGTGTCATTTCTAAGGACAGTGAAAATGCATTGCCAGAAAAGAGTTCCGATATTGAAAGTGACAATAGAAGTGCAGGGTCTAGGTCCAAGGAGGAAGTTACGCAAGAATGGATTGAGGCATTAATAAGAAAATCATTTGAGTCTGGAGAAGGTAAGAAATATATTGAGCAAGCCAAATTGTTGGAGAAACTAGGTGAAAGTTTAAAGGGGAAGAAACTGAGAAAAATAAAGCAAATACTGGAATCAGATTCAGAATCTGATGACAGTGTTTTAGAGACTTCTAAGAAAAAGGAGAGTACATACTTGGAAAAGGAAGACCAAAAAACAGAAGAGAAAGGAAAGCAGTTGAAGAAGGTAGAAATACCTGTGGAACGTAGTAACAAGTCAAAATGTCGAAGGGTAATTTTATCTGATGATGATGATGATGATGATGATGATCAGAGTACAGACAGTGAAGCTCTTGCTTCAAGGCTGAAGAAGGAGGGAACTGTTGAGGTTGACAGACCTTTAAGTACTACAAAGGGTAAGGACAAGTTGGAGAAGGAAGATAAAAACAGTAGGGTAGAAGAAGGTGATAAGTCAAAAAAGGAAAAGCAAAGCACTGCAACTGGTGATGCAAAGCCTGTAAAGAAGTATTCAAAGAGACGTTCTGCCCTTGAGCTTTTGCAAGAAGACATTCGAGACATGTTTATTTGTGAGGGTGTTGTAACAGCAACAGGTCATCGAATGTGTCGTTTGCTTAAAGAAACCCCTCCAGGAATGACAGTTGATGAAATCTCTAAATCTACTGTTAAGAGAACAGAAGATGAAGTATCTACTGCAGCAGAAGAATCAGATGGATCATCTGTGTGTAAGAGGCAATCAAGGAAGCTAGTAAGAGAAAAGGAATTTGACAAGAAAGGAAGGGAAGAAAAAATAGATAGAAAGCAGAAAATTAATGTAAGAATGAAGGATGAAGAAACAGGTTGTGGATTTGAGACAGTCAGTGAAACGAATGAAAAAGTGAGAAGTAGCAGAGTGGAGAAGAAAGATGACAGTCATATGGATGAAACTGATAGTTCTGGTTCTCCTGTCACAAAAGCACGTAAGAAATGTGAAAAGTCCAAATGGAAAGGATATGTGATTGAAGAAAGTGAAGATTCAAATGAAGATGTAGCTGATGACAAAGTTGATAATAACAAGGAAAGAACACAAGAAAGGAAAGCGATAACATCCTCTGATAAACCACCAGGGAAGTCTTATTCACATGGCCGAACAAGGTCAAAACAAAATGCCACTGATGACAGTGAAACTTCAAATTCAGAACATGGAAGGCGAACACGTTTTCCTAGAGTAGTACTTGAAAAGGCTGATATCTCCAAACTGAGTCTTGTGTCTTCAAAACCACGAACAAGGTATTTTGAAGATAGTTCATCAGAGGGAGAATCAGTGATAGAAGATAGTACTTTGTCCCCTGTGTGCAGTGTGAAGTCCAAATTTAAAGTAGTACAAAAGTCTAGAGCAAAAGTCAAACACGTGTTTCGTAAAAGGGGTCGCCGGTGTGTTTCTAAAAGAGGCCGAAAGAAATGTTTGAAGATAGATGGAAATGATGAAGCCTCAACTGATGTTGAGAGTATAGTATCTGATCAGTCATCAATAGCAAGCACTGTGTCTCATCAAACAAACTGGGAAAATACCTGTAGTCCCATTGGCTTCATGTTTCACAGGAAGTATATTAGGAAAAGATCAAAATTTCTTGGAAAGAATATTGATGATGTCATCAAGAGGCTGACTAAAGATGCTGATGGCTATAAAGGCACTGACATAACAGTAAATAACTCGGACTCAGAAGGGAAGCCGTCTGAATCAGGTAAAATAGATTCCTATGGGGAAGGTGTGGCTACAGAAACTGCAAATGTAAAGGAGAAAGAAAACATTGTTAAACATGAGGGTACTTCTGACTCAGCTACCAGTAAAACTGATTTAAATCTTGCCAAGTCTTATGTGAAGACCGAAAGTACTGGAGCTTCCAAGGCGGGCAGGAAAAGGAACTCACGAATTATGTTGAGCCTCGTGCGAAAATTTGGAGTACAAAAAAAAATTAAGAAAAAGAAAACGAAGTGGCAGTTAGGTATAATAAATAGTCCTAAAAAGAAGGGTGGCATTAAAATTAGGACAGAAGGTGGGACAAAAGATGTCACTCTCAGTGCTTCTAGTGAGAAAGAAGTAAATGAAGTTAATAAAACAGTAAGCAGAACAAACCATACTGATGAACGAAACAGCACTAATGAAGGTGAAAGAGATGTTTCCACAAAAGAATGTTTGACAGAAGATGACAAATTAGTGAAGAGTAGACGGAAGGTTACAGTTGGTGATGATAATTCAGAGAAAAAAATTGACATGAAGCACATCAGTGAGTTGGAGGATAATAAGAAGAATGCAGAAGTGAGTGACGTTTGTGTCAACAAATCAGCAGAAGAGGTGATGGTGGTGAGTTTGGACTCGGGAAAATCTGTGGCCAGAAGGAAAAAGTCACCAGCTGTCGTTGATAGAAGTTATGTATTGGATGGCAGTGCTAAGTATGTATGCAAACTTTGTTCAGCACAATGTAAAAGTATTGTTTCACATTATAAGAACTTTCATCAAGAGTCTGAAGTTCTCATTTCACGTCTTCCAGAAGAGGAGGCTATGCGAGCAATTGCCGAAGCCTCCGAAAGTTATTATAAAGAGGAAGAAGGTATTGCAAAAACTGGAAAGAGGACTAGAAAACAAGCAGGCTTATTTATTTGTCGCGTATGTGATTACAGTGCGACATTTGCTGTAAATTTTTATGAGCATCTTAGTTCTCACACTGGGGAATATCGGTTTAAATGTGGAGAATGTAAGTATGAAGCACCTACAAGACGCTCTATTAAGGGACACTTTTATTACCACCACCCAGAACTCAAAGGTGTTGATGGTGTCAGTATTACTGTTTTGGCTCCAGGACCATCTAATGATGCTAAATTTGTGTTTGGGTATCTTTGTTCATCATGTAATTATATTCAGCTGCTAAAGCACAACATTGAGAGACACATTTCTTTGAAACATGCTGCAGAAAGCCATGCAAAGTTCATATGTATAAACATGTCCAAAGTAGTAAAGAGCCCAAACGATACTGCAGAAAGTGAGTCAAACAATGTGTGTACAAATGAAGGTATGAATGGATCCACTGGTTATGTTGGTGATAAAGTGTTGCTGGGTGATAAAAACATCAGTGATGAGAATATGTGTAATGTAATATCACCAGTGACAGAAACTGAAGTGATTCCAGAGGAAGGTGTTCAGATGTTAAGCTCCAGTGTGACCAGAATTGATGTAACAGAGCAGGAGCCCGAAGAAGAACATACTGACATGATTACTAAACCCTGTTACACTGTCATTGAAAACTGTATGGGAAAAGACCAGATATCTGAAATTGAACCATTAGGAGTTGTTTGTGTAACACAGTCAGATAATTTTGCTGATTCTTGTGCACTGACATCTGAAGAACCTTATGACATAACTGTAGTAGGTGTGAAAGCTGATACAGTTTCCAAGGAGAAGCCAGATACTGTTTCTCAAGAATATTGTATTCTGAATTCTGCTGATATGGCTATAAAAGCTGGTGATGCCGAGTTATCAAGTGAAATAGCAAAGGAAGATGTAGTGGTTGTAGAGGGGAGGCAGATGAAACAAAAAATTGATGGCAGTATGAAAGAAGATGAACCTGCAGACACTACCACTGGACCAGAATCATCTACCTCAGGAGCTGAAGAGGCAGCGAAGGAAGTTGACCTTAAAGCATTTGTGTGCTCTGATGATTTGGAAGAGGAGAATTCTGTTATTCAAAAGGAAAGGTTGAAGAAAATGGAAGAAATAGCCAAAAATCTGAAGGACAGTCATCCGCAGTTCCTTCAGTCTAATCGTAGTTTGATACTAGATCATTTATCTGATAAACTGAAAACAGGTTTCAGGATTAGAACACATGCTACTGCAGTAGTAGAAAGAAATGACGAGAGTGTGGATTCTGTTACAAACACTAAAGAATCTGAAAGCAGAGGTTGTAAATCTCAGCCAGAGATGGTAGGAGATGTGTCAACATTGATAGATGAGAAACGAGCTATTGAAGCTGCACAGGCAGTTCAGAATTTGTTGAGAGCAGAAAAAGAGACAGTTGAACATGAGCAGTCTCCTAGCATTGGTCGAAAAGTAACTGACTCCTTCAGTGGAAGCAGAATTGGAAGGCACACTAAGCCATGCAGTAGTGATGCAGTTGAGCGAAGGATAACAAGGTCTTTTAGCAAGAATGGAGATGATGTAGACATTGAAGGTTTTGATGAATCTTCTTCTGACATTAGCTTCGGATTTGAGGCTGAAGATAATGATGAGGTAGCAGAATATGAATCTCAGAGCCCTGAGACTCTTTTGAATGAGACCCTTTCTGCCCTGAAGGACGTTGATCCAGAAAAAACGAAAAGTAGAATGTTTGATATTATTGAGCGTCTCGCATCAAAAGTTGTTCCAAAGACAGAGCCTGCAGATGTGGGTGACCATGTGGTTGAGACGGGTGTCCTAAAACCTCACGGGAATGTGATTGCCACTGATGATGATGTTTGTTCGAATAAAGACGTTGGGTTGGAGACGAGTGAAACAGGTTTGAAAAATGTTACCAACAAAAAATGTGGAACAGTTCGCAGACCTCCTCCATTGATTTCACTGGGGGCCACGGAAAGGAATGGGCTTCAATGTAATACTGGCATAGAGAATGAAGGGTCAGTCTCATCAGTACGTGTAGGTCCTTTGGAAGTGCGGCGGTTCAGTGATGGGTTGCTGTATTCCTGTTGCATCCGTGGATGCATTTTTGCCTCCACAAGCCGCATGTCATTTGCAAGCCATATTGAGCTAAATCATAAAGTTAGTCGTTGGGATGGATCATGTAGGGCATGCAATACCCAGGCCAAAGGGGATCGACCTCTCAAATTATCACATGCTTTGCATCATCTTATTGAATTCCACCTTGTTGCTTCACCATATGATCTCACAATTTCTAGTGCATCGAATGTCAATGAACAAGATATTTTAACATCATCAACAGAAAAGACTTATGTAGAAGAAAGAGAAGTGTCAGCAGAAAATACACATGTGGGAAGTGGAGAAATGTCAACGGAACAGAGTCGTGTAGGACAAGAGAAATTTTCAGCAGAAGAAACATATGTGGGAGGGGAAGACATGGCACTAGAGAAGTTGTCTGTTGAACAAGGGGAAATGTCAACAGAGAATACTTCTGTGGGAGAGGGAGAAAACTGTAGCAGGAATGAAGGAACAACTGTGGATTGTGCACCCCGGAATTTCATACGTCTGCGTCGATTAAGTGGAGACCTCCTGTCCATCCCAAAACCAGCAGAAGATTCCGTTATGGCAGATGCCCAGCAGCAAGCCCTTCATAAAGATGATATGGGTAAAAGTCTTCTTGTAAACTGTTTTTTTTTTTTTGCCAGAATTCTAATGTTATAGGTTTCAATTAACACCCTAAGTCATGACTGATGAGTCAAGTTTAATTTTTATAAATGTTGGTAAGTTGTGGTATAACCTTTCTGCTTCCTTATCATATTGACTTATATCCATATCGAGCAGATTTCTGTGTTCTAGTTATTTCCATATGAGTATTATATGTCATTTGTTGACACTAAAAGCTTGTCTCACAAATAACAAAACAACTCTGATTTCATGTCAGTTTATTCTGAGTGTATGTCACTTGTTCTTTTGTAATCATGTCATGGCACACATTCCAAGTTGAAGTGTACTAGATAGCTTGAAGATAAAAACAGTTTAGATCACTTCAAAGTTGTAGATTGGCTTTGAAGTTGTTACAGACAGCTTTGTATTGTAAATGTACTTTCCTGTAAAAATAATACTAGAATTGGGTTGATTATTTGGCATGTCTGAAGTGAGCTGTGAACGTCTGGAGCCTTGGTGTTCAGAACATTATAATTTTGTACAGGTGGGTGGCTTACTGTCACTGAGTACCGAGGTAACAGTGTAACTGGACGTAGTAGGTCTGTATGAATGTACATTTTAAAGAACGCAGAGGCCAGAAAAATTACAAAGGATGAGCATGTTGATTACTTGTTGACTTCCGTAGTATTCTGGATAGATGAAAAATTAACTTGTAAGTGTTCTGCTGTATAACATGCATATAGCAGAATCCTGAACAAACTCAGAATTGTTTTTAATATTGTAGAAGTTTCACTTTAACATATGTATGTCTTAGTGCAGAATGCAGGGAGTTTATCATGTCCCTGCACGTATGCATTTGTTGAGGTATATTGGCACAGGAAGACTGACTGTTGCGAACTTGGGCTGTGAAATTGAAGTCTTATAATAGAGATTGCTGAACACCTGCTGCTGAGTGGCCTTGAACATTATGAAAATATTTCTTAGTGTGTGTGGTGGGCAGAGGTCTTATCTTAAAATATGGGCAGGTTGTTTTTAAATATCATCTTTCAGTTCTTGCAAATAATGTTTACTACGTACCCCTTTCCCCAACCCATTGATTCAGTACAAGGGTGGCACTGATCATCCTTTGCCCAATGGCCCTTGTATCGAATCCTGTGCAAATGATGCCTTTTGCACACCTGCATCTCAGTTGTATCACAGTGCTTGTTAATGGGCCTTTTGATAGTCACTTTGCTTCATGAAAAGATGTCCTGTGTGGCAAAATCTTGTTATGCTAAAACTTTGTAGTTACATATTACATGAGAGGCTGTTTTGTTTATTTCATTGCAAGTTGTGTGTAAATTAGTACTACCTCTTTCAGTAGGTACCCTGCAGGTGGCAGTTTCTTATATGCAGTTCCTTTTTTATTTTGTGGTCTCTAGTCGTAATATTTCCCAACTGCTTTTGGCAGAAGGTTCTCCAAGGAAACCTGCATGTCTTTGTCCAGATATGTTCTTAAAAATATTCTAGATTGTTTGCGTTTGTCCAGTCCTGCAGAGTCTGTCTGGCAAGTGATCCTGACCTGCAACATAGCACTTCAGGTTATATTAGTGGGTGCTGAGATCCAGTTTTGGGCAATTTACCAGTGACCTTGTACCCTTCGATTCAGTGTCCTGGCAATCTTACCAGTTGCACACTGTTATTTTCAGGCACTTTTATTAGAAACTGGTAGCAATCAGGGCCATTATAGAGTTGCTGGGATAGTTGACAAGTGATTTGATAGCAGCTTGGTTGATGGAATATCAGTAATCTCTCTTCTTGTATCCTGTATCTGTGTTCTTTGTTGTCCATTCCTTTATGGCATATGATTGTGGCTGGAGCATTGGTATGATATCGAAGACCAAAACTAGGCTTCCTTCTTGTGCCATGTCTAGATACCACCTCCAAGCACCAGTGCCTTCATTTGTGTAGGATCCATATGTGTGCCAGACTAGGGCTGTCTTTGTGTTTAAAATGTTCTTGCCCAGTCACTTCTGTGAGGAAGTTTGAACTTGTCATCTCATACCACCTCAAGACTTCCTTCATGCCTCAGTATGTGTTCATGCCAATATATGAAATGGATATGGGTTTCCATTGTTTTTGCAGCTGTGTGTATCAATTCCTGCTGGTGCTTTAGCCTCCATTTTGAGGTATGGATGGGGGTCTCAGATGTTATCCAAGTGCCTTTGTAGTTGATAGCATGGCTTTAATTGTACCCAAGTAGGCCACTCATTGCAATTCAGAGCTTATCCATGCTGATTTTGTCTTTATGCAAAGCCACCACACAGTAGCAGCATAGATAAACTATGGATCATACCACCATGGCTTGTACTAATATGATACCAGGTTTCATTCCCCGTGTTTTCAAAAGGTACCTCTATGGGTCCAAAATACACTGTGACTGTGTTCAGCTGTGTGTCTTTGTGTCCATTGCCCAGTACTAGTCAAAGTATATGACTAACCTGGACAGCTGTATTGTTTTACCAAAAGAGTTGGTTCCTTATGGTCCCTTGTGTATCTCTTCTGAGTAAAAGGTTGTAAGTGCCTTAATAATATATAAGTAATGATAGTCCAACACAACTATTATTATAAAAACAGTGACTTTTGTTTTTTAACTGCTATATGTTTTGACTTGATTGGGTCATCATTAGGCTTGTAAATGGGGGCATGTCTTATGTAATTATAGTTACCATTGTACGGATAGAGATCTCTTCTGCACAGTTACATTAATTGTATTAAAACTTATCGTAATGTAGCTTAAACAGTATAACAAAATTGTATTTCAAAATTACTTCAATATTGAAGTGAAGTTTGTTCACCACCAGACTCTACGGCAGAGGTGACTGGACAGTTACCTCTCGTCACCCTCTTATTTCTCTCTCAAATAATAATTACCGTACTTGGAATCTGGAGATCTAGGACACAGAAGTTTGCAAATCATCAAGAATCTGCTGAATACTTCTTCAAGGGAATTTTTTAGATACTTGCTCTGTTGTCCATGGCCATGTCCTGCATGAAGTGTATTTTCTTTGTTATGAATTCCATGAAAAATTTTGTCAAGGTTAGCTGAACATAATGATAGGAACTGGACACCAATATATTGATTTGGCTGTTTGCATTTGTACTGTAAACCATATTTTCTTTGAGAAAAACACATGTTCTTTTACTTTATTTTTGTCCACTACTGGATCGGTTGGAAGTTTTTCCACTGTTCTTCATACTGCTTTTTTACACAGCACTGTGGACACAGGATTTGTTGGTGACATTTCTTTATTCCATAACACATACTTTGAAAAGTTTAGAAGAGGAACATCCTTTTGTCAGCTGAATACATTTCACAGGCACAGTGAGGCCACATGTACGTGTGGTTGTGTGTCTTTGGCTTGGCTCAGATTGCAGCAGTGGTAGCACAACAAACAGTTATGTCAGCTGGGATGCATACACAAACCAAACCTAATTTTTTGAAGCTCAGAGACATGATACATCCACCTCCCCGTGGATACCGAAGCATTTATGCTTTAGATTGCAAACTGGATATTTGTGCTACTCTTACATTGCTGCTTTGGGTCATGGCCCACTTTTAACAAGTTGATGGATGTACAGTGATCCACGCTGATGGTCATGAAGCTGCGTTTAACGTGTGTAAGTTTCGGGACTTGAATGCAGGATTAGAAACATGTCAGCAGGAAATGTAAGATAAGGTAGTCCAGACCTGCATTGTATCATTCAGCACCAAGTGATGCTTTCTGCAGGAGTTGCCAAGAAATTAAGACAGTATGTCACTCTTCCATAGACTTGGTAAAGCATGACAGTAATGGAAGGAGAAGACCAGCATGGATTACTTTGAAAAATATGTGACTTGAAGAATGGTGATTGAATAACATCTCTCAGGAAAGCATCAGTGAAAACTAACAGTACTAAAGCAGGTTTTAAAACATAATGAACTGAAGTGGTTTGACTTGATGCCTGCAGCATATTGTACCATAGTTGGGTCTTTTTGGTGGATACGAACTGCCAATACTCGGTGTGGTGAAAAATCAGCTTGATGAAATTTTATGCTCTGGTGCTGTGAAGGCATACAGTACACCAAAACCATTGGAAGAACCTTCCCCACCACAGCACAGGTACATGCCATAAGCCTTGACAAAGAAATGCTATTGTTCAACCATACATTCCGTAGGCCCTGTACCCACCCACCGCCACCAGAGTATAAAGTACAGGTGGAAAGAAGATAGGAGCCCAGTTTATACATGCTGGTGCTTTTGTAAAGTAAATAAAATGTAACATAGCACAGAACAGAATTGTTTATGTACACTGCTTTAAAGCTGTGGAAGTGTCACTTTTGTAGACAATCTAAACCCACAGTTGAGAGAACAGAAGGCACAGCTTCATGCAGTGGGGCCAGTGCTTGACAAAAAGAAAACATAAGAGATGTACTAAGTTTAGAACTTAAAATGTTAATGGTGTTCGGTTGCCAGCAAGCATGAAGAACTCGACTGTCTCGTGGCTGTCGTGGTGTACAGTGTAGAATACAAAACTATTAAAGTTGTAACCCTAGAAATGAGTGTTGTATACGTCAGCTGTCTCTAGATTCTGAAGCAACAATTTGATACTGCATGTGTTTTCAGGAATTTGTGAATAATTGTTCTCTTGGTCTATAACTTGAATGTTATTCTCATGAAGCATGGTTTACTTTCAGCAGGTACATGAACAGTCTAAACAGTAGTTACTGGTCCACAGGAAATCCTACTATTCATAAAGTGCCTTGCATATGATTTAAGAGTCGGTGCGTTGTGTACTTTTACTTTCTTACCTACTCCATGCAGCAGAGTCTTTCTTTAAAAGTTAACTGGTTTTCAGCTAGTCAAATTTCCCATGCCTTGTGGCACCCCAATGGTTCATTACTGCATTTATGAGTGCCCACCACCTGTCCCTGTCCTGAGCAGTGTACAGTTAGCGTTTGGAAAACAGGGCCCATGTAGAAGCATATTTTTAATGTTGTCAGTGATTTTTCTATCTGGCACACTTTTTTCTTCAGTTCAGTGAAAATGAAAAGTCATGGTCTCTTCATGCAGGGCAGTTCCCACACAAGTAATAAATCTCACAAATATTCTACCTGAAATTTTTGGTGTGCAGGTGAAGGATTGTGGACTGTGTGCTTGCCTGATTTAAATCCTTGTGAATTTTATTTATGGGTTTTCAAGGTTAAGTGTTGCATGATAATTCTAAGTATTGAGATATGAAAGAAAATATCCAGCATGAAATTTCCTTTATACCAAGTTGGCAATGTCATTATGTGTCTAGAAATGTTTTCCCAAGATGTGGGGCCTGCATCAAAGCAGGTCAGCACTTAGGGACTTTTCTTGCAAGTAATGCAGGTTATGCCGTAAGGGAGAAATGGACAGTGAATAATGAGCTTCTTGTGCTTTGCAATGTAGAGGGCTTTAGTAAAAATGTATTGGACCCACACTCGTGATAAACTGGACCCAGTATTGATGCATCCTGATTGACCAAGATTAATTATTTTATTGCAGAATTTAACCAGTTGCTTAGAGATTGGGATGAAGATGACGAAGACAGTGGTCCTTTTCTGAAGATAGAGAGTGTTGTCAGTCTGAATCCTGAAGCTATGGGGACAGAGGATGTAAGTTCTTGTTTGGTACTCTGATTTATGCTTATGTTTTGCAGTGTTAATAGGCACAGTGCATTTTAAGTTCATCAGCAGCCTTTGTAGCTATGTAGTTCTTTTTAAACACTTTTTAAAAGAATTTGGTATTTTCCTGTGTCTGGATATAATGCTCATGAATTGGCATAGTGTTGCAGTTCATTGTGATTTGTAGTTTTTTTTAATGTTATCTGTGGTGTTTTACATATCATCTTGCATTTGTAAGATAACTGTTAGTGGCCATTATGGTGTGTGAGTTTGTGTGCTACATAATAGTTTTAAGACAACATTTTTTTATTACAAAGTGGATTTCAATAGTTTTCATTAATGTTCCAGCTGCCTTCAGCAGTTGTATGTGTATAGTATACTTTTCAAGGCTTGTGTGTTGGGACTAGTTGAAGTATGAAATTTACTGAAATTTGTTGGTGTTGCACTGTTCAAAAATGTGCTTCACTATTCAAGGCTTGTGGAGTGGTATTATGTGAAAACTGAGAAACTTCCTTACCCACCGTTTAGGCCAGTGATTGCAGTGGAACTTCCAGTTTTATCTGTCATTGGTCACTGAAGGGTTAGAATGTACTGTATCATCATATATAGATATTTGATGTACTGGGCCATACAGTAATGTATTGATGTACTTGGAGATACAGTGCTTTTGTTGACATACATGGAGAAATGGTACAGGAGCAACAGTTCTACAATGACATACACAGAGATAAGTCCAGGGTGAGAGAAGAAAGTTAAAGTGTATGCTGGCCATCTAGCATATTTTATTAGTGCAGCTCAGTGAAGCAAAATATGCCTCAAAGTATGTGTGTATAAAATAATCTGTATCATAAAATTTTTTCTGTGTACCCATGTACAGGCAGCTCTCTCATGCCAGGTTTATGTTCCTGAAAAATGTTGCACAAATTGAACACGGAATTCCCATTTAAAACGGTGTATTTTCTGGGTGTTCAGTGCTTGACAACCTCTTCCTGTATATTCTGAATGAAGGCATCACGATGTGCTTGAAAATCAATTAGTATTACACAAACGTATGTCAGCACAATCTATTTATTCTAGAGTAAGACTACATGTTTCGACTAGATGTTAGTCATCTTCAGGCCCCTACAATTTCGTTACCAGATGCTTTGTCCACTTTGGGATCCCATAGTGTTTACA
>Ga0123354_10004643_pt1 | contig 19557 bp, 8 predicted proteins | sample TergutLab28metaG_2_FD_97872 | JGI IMG/M metagenome (GOLD analysis project Ga0123354, IMG submission 97872) | Labiotermes labralis P4 segment gut microbial communities from Petit-Saut dam, French Guiana - Lab288 P4 | ecosystem: Host-associated > Arthropoda: Insects > Digestive system > Gut ...
GTTATTATTATTATTATTATTATTATTATTATTATTATTAGCATTAATAGTCGGTACGGGTAGCTCAGTCGGTGTAGCGACTGACTACGGGCTGGACGGTCCGGGATCGAATCCCGGTGGGTACGAGATTTTCCGCCCGTCCAGACCGGCCCTGGCGCCCACCCAGTCTCCTGTAAAATGGGTACTGGGTCTTTCCCGGGAGTAAAGTGCGGCCGGGGCGTGCTGCTGACTACTCACCCCCTTCCAGTGCTCTGGGCCACACCGAGCCTGTAACGGGATAACTTCAACTATTAGCATTAATAGCAACAGTATTAATAGTAGTAGAATGTGTTTACCCTGACCACACTATTCCAACTATCAGCTGAAGCTTTTTCTTCAGTAAATTACGCTTGTACATTCTACAACGCTGTCAATATATCAATGCGTAACATGGATGGCATGATATTTCTATAAAAGTTAAATTGAAGACGATTTGGAAGGAGGTAGTCTTAGACTGATGGAGTTGAGATATTTTTACCATGGCCCAGCAGCCCCTAGTGGGCCAGGGCCTCATCATTATCGAGGCTTCACGATCATACTCAGACACACCGCACTCGGTAGGACTTCTCTGGTCGAGTAATCAGCCCGATCCAGAGACTTCTTCGTGACAACACACAGCACTTATAAGAGACAGAATTCTATGCCACTGGCGGGATTCGAACCCGCAATCTTAGACCTCTCGGCCACCGGGACGAGCGAGGTAGGGTTTGTCTAGAGCTGAGTAAGACCACTAAAACTGAGGACAGCTGATAACACGATCGATTTGGACCGCGCGCATGTTGAATATAATTCCGCATCGTTGGGGTTATATCAAAACTTTGGTGGGATCACTTGTGTTAAGAAGACTGTCACGTGCCATACACACTATGCTGAGGACATCAGCGTCTGTTTTGCATTTACAACGGTAGTTAGATGTATTGCGATATTTAACAACACACAGAGTGTGAAAATTAAATTGATACTGTGTGGAGTTTGGGGGTTTGAGGGTACAATATCTATAAGGACTCGTATTCATTTATTGCGGTTTACAACACCGTGTATTCTAGAAAGTACATAAAACGATGTTCGTACATATGTGGACATTTTCATTAGAAGATCCTGTGATTAGAAACTAACCCATCTTGCCTGAAATGATCATAGTGCATCATGACAACTGGCGAGTTTGGGGAAAATCGTGACTGATTATGGTTCGGTGAGGTTTCCGGGTAGGTTATGGCCTGGTCCTTGTAGACGTCTGTGGGTCTTATCTTGGAATTTAACCAGAAGATTTCGCCGAAGGAGAATCCCGCAGGCAGCTGTCCTATTGCTTGGTTGTCTCTGAATTCCAGTGGCAAAACAAAAGCGATACGGTGAGAAGCTCATGTATTTGGTGTCCTGCGGCTAGACTAAATTGGTTGTACTTACGAAATAAATAGCACAACATTCTTCCCGAATTAGCTATCTAGAGCAAGAATTTATAGATTTCAGAATTTATTTTGGGAACAATTTAAATATCATAAGGCAAATTAAATCTCTGCATTTCAGACCGTTATTATTTCACATTAAAACCCGGAGCATATGTTCAGTACATTGTTTCAACTTGCCGTCTCATTATAATCTCTCTTTTGTTTCAGGTAAGTAGACCAGAATTCATCAACATAATGACTCATATATTCTGGTAAGATTAACACTACACTTTGCAGCTACCATTAAGGTAAGCCACTATGCCGTCTTATGTAAAATCCAATTTCGTTTTAAGCCTTTCATTTATTACTGTAATTAAACAGAAAATCTTAATTGGAGCTACTGATGCATTACTCTCAGTAATATAATATTGTAGGAGTTATAAAGACAATTATTATTGTACGATTATTATTATTATTGCCGTTATTGCTTATATTGGTTTGTTGCTAGTATTACCTGAGGAGATTTTTTTGTTTTGACCACAAGTAGACAACTTTATCAGCGGTAAAGTGTTTATATATATATATATACACACACTTATATGTCCGAAATTATGATGAGGGAAAGCTTGTGGATAAATTATATTCTAGCGTCATAGTCTAGGAAACTTTCAAATACATATAGGTTTTTTCATGTAAGTATAAAGTTCTAGAAGGTTTTTTGGGTGACGTCTAAAAACTTTTAATACTATATGAGCTGTACGTAGTGTAACAAAGAGATGATGTAACAGGTAACAGGCATATGGCTTCCTAATTTCTGAAACATTGGCTAACAGTCGTTAGGATGGATCATATCTGCGTGACTACTCTGTGATCGTGTAATATCTATGCAAAGGCCTATCACATTCAGACCTTTCACTTTTAAACCCTCTTCGCTATCATTAACACATCAACTAATCTAATTTAAAACATGACGTCTGCTACTGGTAAAATGTAAACGAAATTTAGTCCAGATTTCTTGTCTTGTGAGAAAAATTTCGCTCCTTATAGCCTAGTAGTTACAGATGTACCATCTGTTTGCAATAAAAAAGTTTATTTTTTACCCTATAACACATTTCATGCGTTCTCACAATAAACGGGCAGGGATAGCTCAGTCGGTATAGCGACTCGCTACGGCCTGGACGGTCGGAGGATCGAATCCCGGTGGAGGCGAGATTTCTACACTCGTCCAGACCGTCCCTGGGGCCCACTCAGCTTCCTATTCAATAGGTACCGGGTCTTTCCCGGGTGTAAAGCGGCCGGGGCGTGGCGTTGACCAACCACCCCATCTAGCGCCGAGGTTAAGGCAAGAGTAGAACTATACCTTTGGGCATTCGTGGTCTGTTCTAGGGTGAACTTTACCTTTACTTTCGTTTCTCACATTAACCAGTAACTATTTATTGAAAATCAGCCAGTTGGTCCTTGTAGCAGGTAAATGTGTGTTTGTTGTGAGGTGTAAACCGTACTCGTAAATGCTCTTTACTTTAATTTGGCCCTTAAAGAACTTAACCGTCATTTATACGGTTGGGTTAGGTTTACGTCAGTGGTGAATTTACGGGGGAGTTCTGTTTACAACTTCGGAAGGGAAAAGAAAACTAATATCCGCATCTAAATTCGTTACGCATTTAAAACACTGTTGTACCAAACGTGTCTTAAATATCGCTGTCATGGCTTCCATGGCGTTAATGTATACTGCCATGATAGCAGCAGCTCAGGACCCTGCAGAAGGATCATCTTAAACAGCTTTAAGGACAACGGGAAACGGGATATTCAGCAAATAAGGAGGAAAAGATGAAAAGCATCTCACGGAAAGTTTCTTGATTTGTACTCTTTAGCTATTGGCGTATATTGCGCTGCGGGTGTCGTGAGAATGACGTACAAAAGGGTAACGAACTTTGGTCCGCGTGTTGCTGAATCTCAATGCATATAGCATGTACTAGCAGTTGCAAGTGTTTAGCTCCCTCCAATGCTGTACAATCAAAGCAAGAGTACGTTTGAAAACATAATTTAGCATTTCAAGTAATCTCAATAAATCTGACGGAACTTGCCTATGATTTTTTTTAACTTAGGTAAATTCGTGATTTTACTCTTCATAACTATCAAAAGCTAATGTTGAAATATAAATTCATCAGTGTAATTAACCCTTAAAGAGCTTGTCCTTCACGCCAGAGTACTGATATGCTACACGAACATTGCCAGCAAATATTTTAAATAACCGAGTATTTATTCACACCCTAACACATTTGATTACCAGGGATATCTCCTGAGGGACAAGTGCGGCCGATGTATAGGGCTGACAAACTTAACACCCTCATGTGCCGATTGTCTATAAATTCTGAGAACTTCAACTTCCTGGAATCCAGAGGGCCTGTCCAAGCGTGTAATGGGATAGCTTGGTACTAATAGGTCTACCTTTGTGTAGAACAGAGAGCAGGACATGTGTTTGCCACCAACAGTCGTATTTTAAAGTGGACTGCCTGGTCTTGCCACCAAACGTTTGGCTATTGTATACGTACCTACGGGCAGTTACCCGAACGCTTGCGGTGAGTTCCTTATGTTGGTACAGAAACAGTAAAAAAAAGTGCTCAAGTTGGCTGGTAGAAGATGACTTCCTCCGTCTACCCCATTTCCTCCCTACTTTCAATCCTGGTGGTGGTAAGACTCCGAAATGGGCCCACTGTGTCTTCCTGAATAGCCTTCCAAGCTAATCCCATTATGGTTAAGGCCCATTTAACTAGAAAGTCTGCCCTTTACTCTTGCCCACCTTCTGAACCTGTTCGTACCCATTTCTCCACCTATTCTCTCGTCTATTGCACCCTGAATTTCCTTCTGCACTTAACATTCACCTCTCCTTTTCTGCGTAGACAGGTTTTTTTTGTCTCTTTCTCTCTGTTAGATAGAGGCATTTTCATGTACCTAGCCTGGTTGTTTAAAGACTTTTTAGTAAGTTCCGTAACATAGCATAAACTAACTAAACGTTACACAACTGGCTTAAAAAGGTAACCGGCGGTGTTCTTCTAGGCCTGTTCGCATGGTCATGAAAGTGCTTTCTTAACTTTCTCATGTCTGTTGACGTATGTCATCTCGACTTCAACTGGTTGGATTTTCGTGAAGTGTCATACTGGAGATTTTTATAAAAATCTGTTGAGAAATTTCAAATCTGGTTAAAATCAGACGAAAATGTCGGCCACCTTACACGCATACCTCAGTACCTCTCTATTGTTACAACAGTACGAGTTATTTCATAGTTCTAAAACAGTGCAAAATGAGACCATTGCTACATTCTTACGTCATCACTTGACAAATTTATGTTGTGGACAGTTACATTTAAGTCACCAACAATAAATATTGAACTCATTGTTGCGTTATCATGGCAACAGTGGTCACAAGAACGTTCTACAGTATTTCGTTAGACTTGCATTGTCTGCCATGCTTATTGAAGTAGCTGACTATAGGGTGGCAAATTGGAGCTTCCTTTTCGGACATTGTCGAAGATTGTTCGTGTTCTGACACACAGTTCAGTTCTACGGCTCTTTCAGTCACCAGTGTTTTGCCTATTGGTGACCCTTCACCAGGGAATACGATTGCAAAGTACATTGACTTCCAGAACTGGTGGCTAGAGGCTGTGAAGTGTTGAATCACATGGGCTTCAAACTCGGTTTCACAACGTAAAGGGAAAATGTAGATTGACGATGTGTAAAGTTAACAGTAAAATACAGGAGACCGAACATAACAGGCGAGCAGACGATGTCGCCAAGTTCTGAGCTACATTACATTGTATTTGCAACCCTTTTGCTCATAATGAATTTAAGAATAATGGAGTAAGGAAACTTAGATGTGTAGCACTCACGTAAGAGATGAGAAATGTATAGACACTTTTAATTGTGAAACGTGATGGAAGAACTATGCATAGACGTGAAGGTGTTGTTAATATGCGTGATGTCAGGTTATTGGAGCGGTACATATGGATATCAGTCTGTTACTATATGTGACGTTGTATAGCCTGGTAGAATATTACCTTCTATATTGACGAGGGAAGCAGCGGTTTCCTCTACATCTTCGGTAACTTTTACTGGACCACACGGCGTCACATACCAGAAGAGATTAATCGTCAGTTGTAAAGTGTATATTAAACACATGGAATTACAAGTGGAGGATGGTTTCAACACTCGTGAACACTCTGATTCTCAGGCAAACCTCAGGTTGTCACTGGACTGCATGTCACATCGCTGCGGTTCAAGCATTCATTGTGGGCATATAGACTGTGCGTTGTAGACTGTGTTAAACTTTATGAATCTTAAACTGAACTAGAGTTTATAACAAAGGCAATCGAGACGAGAGGGCTAGGCGAGGTTAGCGGTCAAAGTTAATGTAAGGATGTCTGCTTGTCCCCAGAAGTTAAGTTTAAGCACGTAATTAAAACCTTACAGAAGAGTTGTTAACTTGACTAAGACTGTGCTTTTGTGTGCTAATTAAGCCCGCTAAAACGCTGTAGTTCTCGTATACGCTTGTTACGTTTGTGCAGTGAGCACGTTGATCGTTCTTTATCAAGAACAAGTGTTAGTACTTGCACTTTTGGGCTGAAAATTCCCGCAACACTTCAGTAGGACTAGTTTAGTTCTTCCGCAATTTGCTTTCTTGTATCAAAGAGTTATTTTTCATTTATTAACTACGGTGTTAACATTTGGTATTGACGTATATTAGGAATCAGTTCTGTTGCCACGATAATTGCAGATGAGACAGTTTAAGGTCTACATTTCGAAGAACGTGTCTCCTTAGAACTGTTTTGGGTTTGAAACCAAATAAAGTGTTAATTTGTTCGACTGAATGCAATGGAAAGTCAGAGAACTGGAGCAGTTTATGCTCACTTTAAAGTGATGTTCAAATGAGTGGGAAGGGAAAAACAAGAAACAGGAAAGGAAAAAAAAGAAAAAGAAAAAACCAATCGATATGGGAATTACGAATTCGTTTTTGCTCCAATTTGATTTTATGTACTTTGTCTTTTGATAAATGTTAGTACAAAATGTGGCAGGTTCAACGTGGATCATTCACATACATACTGCGTCGAAGAACAACCTTGTGTTTTGATTTTTGTGATAATGCGATACGAGGAATAGGAAAACTTTCGGCAGAGTCAGTGTTCCTTATGGTGATAATTGTGTAAATGAAAGAAAAGTTCAGAGATTGGTGTAAAGGTTCAAAGGACAGAGAAACTTTGTTTTCATGATGACCATTTTACGTGGGCTTCGATTGGTTACATATTTTTGTGTTCTGATAGGTTTAGGTCAGTTTGTGAGGGACAACCTATGGTCAGTATTAACGACATTACGTCTGAAATGGGTGTCTCTCGTGATGCTGACTGTAAAACATCGCGTGAGATAAACTGAAAACATTATTTGATGTAATCGGATAGTTTCTGAAACTTCTTTGAAAATCTGTTAAATTTCTCACAAATATAATACATATTATTTTCCTCAGAATTTATCAAAGGCAGCGTTTTAAAAAGGTGTACTCATTTTCTTCACGATTTATATATTAACTCGTATTTCTTCAAACACTAAACGTAATTCTATTCAGCAAAGAAGCCAGCAAAGTATTATCCCTTGCAATTCATTCCTAATTGTGTGCCGATGAGCGCAGGGTTAAATTTATGTGTTTACAATTTTCATGATCCGTGCGTAACGATACATCACAAAATGAAAAAATATGTATTTTAGGATTATCATTGTATTTGAGATTTATTTTAATACTTGATTTATTACGATTATAAAATTTAGATTGCTTCACTGCTGATGTTTTCAAATCAAAGTTCGGTTTAGGTATGCCTGAAATATGGGAAAGCTTATAAATGGCAGGCTCAATACGTTCTGGTGTTCTGCTGTTGTAAGAATCACTAATGATGAGTGATCGAAGAAGGTATTGACAGAATATAAGATATAAGAAAGAAAGGAGGCCATACCTAATCTAATACCGGTTTCTGTGTTAAATTTTATGGTGAACGATGGGTTGCTGAGATAGGACTGCCTACTTCGAGCAGCCGGTTATTGGAGAGTATCAATTCCCGTTGTTATAACAACCTTCTGCTAAGAAGGAAGCATAGTAGAACCCCTGCACGATGAAACACGATCCCACTAACGCAACTACAAACAACCAGCCCCGTTTTGTGGACATTTATTAGAGATTTTTATCTCAGTATTTAACCAACTTGATGCACAAAATTTGTTTCACAGTTCTATTTCATGCCTCTACATGTTTCGAGCACATGTGCACGAAACATGTAGAGGCATGAAATAGAACTTATTGTGAAACAAATTTTGTGCATCAATTTGGTTAAATACTGAGATAAATATACTGAGATGCACGGTCAACAAAACGATGCACGGTCAACAAAACGTCAAAATTTATAAGAGAGTTCTTGCAGAAACGTCTTTATGTACTTTATCTCATAAATGTTGGGAGACAAAAATGAATCCAGTTGCACCTGTATATAAAAACAATTGGTCGAAAGATCTGAATGGATGTGATTACTCGGGCTATATAGGCATCGACAGGAGAATAATGTTAAAATGTCACAGAGAAATAAGGTGGGAAGTGCGCTGACACTGAGTAGTGTTTTTCTGAATACTGAAATCCACGTGCATGCTACATTAAGGAAAATAAATTTCTTAGCTAACTGAGCGGCCATTAGGCCTAACTTTTTAGAAATTGCGCGCCATGGAATTGCGAATACTTCAGGAAATATTAACGGTTCTCAACTATTTTGCACATTCCCCTATTTTGTTTAATATTAGTGGAATGTAGAGGTCCCGCAATTTTTTATGTCATTTTATCCATTTCCCGATTGTGACTACTATCCTTGGGACTAAGTACGCAGTGCCAGTCGCATTTCATTCCTACATCATTTACTTTTCAGAGCAAAAAACAAAGTTTCTCGGATATTAATTAACACAAAAGCTATCGACTACAAACCTAACAGGAATCTCTTGCTATTAAAGCGGTTATTTCTTTCCGGCTTCTTAATATTATCTGGTACTGAATAAATAAAATGAACTGTGCTCAGTTCACATAACGTATTTACTTGTTTCCCGGAAAAGCTTCAAATTACGTGAAAGAGCTGTTGAGACGGATTGCTATTTATGCGGTTTGTGTCAGTTGCATGGAATACAAAAGCACTGGGACACTGGGAATTGCAAATGTCAATAACGTAAAGAGTTGAACTTCTATTATGATCCTAAAGCAGGTTAATTTATTTAGACTTGCATTCAACGTACAGAATTAGATGTCTTGGAGGAGAAGATTTTGAAATGTCAGACACTTAATCAAACAACACGACTGTCCTTCTTATAATTCAGTAGGTAAAGTAAAGTGAATTTTACTGTTAGTTCTGGATTTGCTATGAATCCATTAATTGTTGTTGTACAGTGGGCTAATTATTCGCTTGTTAAAACACGATGAACTTGAACATAACTGTCTCCTAGGACGTGGCGACATTTAGCCCGGTAGGTATGTATCGACGTTGAAGAGGAACCATTTGCCTCCATCGTCAGTGGTGAAAGCAGGATGATCCTCTGTAATACTGCTACATATCTAAAAGCTACACGTTTTCACATTCCCGAACAGAGTCACTGCCGTATCGCTGCTGTGACAACCTGAAATCTAAAGACTGGTTTAAATGATGGTCGTTGTAAAGCAGTGGCCCCTGTTCTACGTTTGAGGCACACACACGTGGTATATTAAGCATATATTTTTTTTAAATTTCAACAGTTGTTATGCTGCGGTAGGTTTTGACAACCAGACTTGAATACTGTTAACATCACACGCAGTGACGCAGTAAGTTTCAATATTATCGTGGTTCCTTAAAGTTTGATTCATTTTCTGCATAGTGTGTAGCAGTCGAGACGCTAGACATAATGGGAAGCAATACGCAGCCCTGAACACATACAAATATCTGCTAAGTTTTTTCTATATTATATTTGTAAAGTTGAACAACAATAATTCAACGAGTATTGAGTAGCTGTAGATCAGGTAATAATAATAAATTTTGAACTGTTTTAAAAAAAATGTAGATATTAAAAAAAACTAGAAATCTCGCAACGAACCGTACCGTATGATTGATTCTCATACAAAGTAAATGGGTGAAGGCTGTCAGCCACAACCACGTGTGGTGTTATATGTTATTGTACGTAATATTAATGTGACGTTTCTTACGTTTTTGAACCGTGTATTGTGATATACCTATGTAGTAAGAACCAAAAAAATACACACTTTTTACATGAATGTTTTAATTCAATTATAGTCTTTTGTACATGTTTCGAACACGCAAGTCTTCCTGAGGATGAACAGTGTATGTTCGAAATATGTCGAAGACACTATAATTGAATTAAAACATTAATGTAAAAAGTGTGCGTTTCGTTGGTTCTTGTTACATAGGTTTAATGTGACATGTTTCGGCGTAAGTACAAAAATCCATCATCAGGTGAGTGTAATATACCATACTTTGTTGTTACGTAAATGACATAAACAGTTGATATTGGCAGTATAAATTTGTACGTAAGTCGAAACATGTGACATGAAAGTTAAATATAATAATATAACACGTAACTCAGTTGTAATTGACTGCCTCTATCCCCTTTACTTCATGTTTCTTCATGACAATGGGATGTCTCCCCTTCAGATACTGAACGCCTTCGTTGAACGGCAACTTCTCTAACAAGCGTGTCGTGTGTGTAGTCTAAACATTCTCGTGCAGGCTGATGATCTGCCTTCCATCAGCATAACTGATATGCATTGCTACGTTGTATTCACCGTATGGTGTTGCTATTTCCTCACTCTTCCTCAAACTAAGATTATTCTAATTCGATGCACACTTTAATTGTGGAGACCAGTTATTCTGAGTTCTCTGTAATCATTTACTTACAAAGACCCAAAAAATGCATTTTGGGTTTAGCATGAAATACCTGTTCTGTCACTGGTAAATATTTGAGATTTTGAGTTTCCACAGTCCGGTTAATTTTCTGAAATGGCATAGAAGTGACCTTGTATAAAACGGTTGCAGACTGCGGATATGTTTTAGAAAGCTTCTGAGTATATGTTTGGATGGTAATGTTGGGTTTATTCTGGTACAGAATTTAGAATCGGGTTGGTGGTAGAGGGTGAGAGCTAGGATGCGAAGAGGATCTGTGATGTAATTAAAATCTGTCCATTGACCACCGTCCCTCCCTCTTTCAGTGCTGCCTAGCTCCTCTGTTGTTTGAACAGTCAGGGTGGCACCACCCCTGAAAATCGCTCCCACTCTCCTATTTTTTTCCAGCGGCAACTCAATTCCCCCCAGTCCTCCATCAACAAGGAAGAAAAGAGGGGTAAACCTCCCTGTTTTAGTGGGGAGAAAGAGATGGATTGTATTCAGTGAATGCTTGCTAGATGAACGCTTTCATGCAAAGGCAGACTTTTTTTTATCGTTGGTTTGTAATATTACACGAAAATAAAATAGAATAAAACTTCGAACGATATAGAACTAGCGATATATCTTTGCTTATGTCCGGAGACAAAGGTATGCTTTCATTTCGTTTGTACCTTACCCCTCGGTTCGTTGTTGTTTTATTTCCACAAGAGAGAATTTTTGTAACAATAATTTTATTGTTGATTAAGCGAAAATTTCTGCAGTCTTCGCTTCGTTTTTTATTTACTGAGAAGAGATGGATTTGTACGTTATTAGCAAAACAAATTATCGCCATGTATATTTAACAGTGTTCAGCCTCTAGCCTTAATGTTATGCAGGATAGTACTCGTAACATAACTTCCTCATTGCTATATTTTTTAGACCAATGGGTAATGGTAATTGGCTGTTAGCATGGGATTTAGAGTACCAATTGCGATTTTTTAGACAGCGTCTGACAACCTTCTGATGTCTTGCAAGCGGGTGGTACCATAACAGAGGACTAACATCGCGATTCACACATTCAAACTGACACTTGAAAGTACCATTCGTACAAATTCATTACATGAAATATACAGCTTATATCTCTGTAGCTAAAATGGGCAGGTGCACTGTGTCCGTCTTGTCCTGCCTTTTAACATGATTCTCCAGCAAAATCCTGGCCACCTTTGTCTGCACAGTTTATGTTGTGATTAATACACGATGGAAGAAGAAATTACTGTTTCACGTATGACGTCGTGTAACATTACAAGCACTTTGAAGAAGGCATGAATTTCACTCAGAAATATTAACGTGCAGCTCTGCAAATTTATCCGATGTTTTGACTCACCTAGTTTAAATATTGAAATCTTTAATTTTATCAGTTGTGAGAATGTACCATCGTAGATATTTATACATCCGATAGTCCTAAGACTTTAATTAATGTACTGATAGGCGTTCCTGCTCTTTGAATGCTTTGATGCACTGTAGGACTTCCGTAATTGCTATTGCTATATATGCTAAAATTTCAGGCAATTGTGTTGCGTGTCCACACTGAAGTCCTCGTGACATCCCATCGGCGTAATGTTTATGCTGTCGACGCATTTTGCAGTGTGAAAGATCAGTTTTTCTCTTTCACCTATCTGTTGGTAAAGTACCCAGACTATGGGACCGATTTAAGTTGAAGAATGAGAGACTTGTTAAAATATTTTAATTTTTCTTTTGTTTGAATTACCTGAATGTGGGCCGGGTTACTCAGTCGGTATACCGACTGAGCTACGAGTTGGACGGTCCGTGATCGAATCCCGGTGGGGACGAGATTTTCCGCCCGTCCAGACCGGTCCTGGGGCCCACCCAGCCTCCTGTACAATGGGTGCCCGGTTTTTCCCGGGGTAGAGACGGCCGGGGCGTGGAGCTCACCTCCATATCTATCTAGAGTGCCGAGGTCCTAGAAAGAGCAGAGCTATACCTCTACTCACCCTAAGGCTCTTCTTGGCCTTTAAAAAGTGTGAAATCCTACGTACCTGAATTACCTGAAGACAAAGCCTGATGCTTGATAGAACTTTTGTGGAAGTCACTACATTTGTGTGTATCCTAACTGGGTGTCTTGTACTTTTATTAAAAGAATTACATTTTAGTTTATGCTTTCTGCAGTATAAATAGAGTCTGTTTTTTTCCGTATTTAAATCGGTTTTGAAAATAAAACCTGCATACAATTTCGTATTTGTAATAAGCTGCGAACAAATGATTTATTAAAATTCAGATCGTTTCGGTTTTGCTATATGAATACGAAAGTAAGTGGCACTCCAGCCCATATTCTCGAAAATTCGTACAACATTCTCACGAAATCACCTGATAAAGACTCATTAATTTCGTTGTGTGACATTAAACAAAAACGTAGGAGAATCCACGACTAGACTGATATATTGAGGAAGGGCTCAGTTTGGACAGCAGAGCCGTGCGATGTTCCTATGAGCCCGTAGTATCGAGTTAATTGTGGCACAGTGTCCTTACTCGTGCCCGTATTACAAATGGCGGATATGGTATGTGATATGTGTTAGTGGTCATGTAGCAGTCCCTTGTTCACATCATCAGTAATAGCTTGTCACTCGGGGCTAACAAATGAAGGTGCATAGCGAGAGCTTTGCGGAGAAGTGGCCTAAGAGAAAAGATTGTTGGAGTGCACGGCTGTAAATATTTGGGTTCTAAGTGAGTTCTACGGGTTCTTCTAGTTGCCGGTACTTTATTTTTTACAGACCATCAACTAATTTAGAAAGACAAGTCCTGAAGTCATATTCGGATTCTAAATCCCATGCATTTGTACAGGAAATGATATATTTATTAACTGCAATTGGGTTGTCACCCGGTGGCAGTGGTTATTTTACATGTATACAAAATATGAAATGGTTACTAGTAAATTTAAGTAGACAGGGCTACATGAGAAGCATGTAGTGGCAACTTGGAATCTTGGGAACCATTTCAGTATTTGCTTATAGACACAAGGAAAACAAGAAAAACCTTTGTCGAGGTGGCCGGTCGCAGGACCTTCCGAATACTGACTTCTAGCCAGCAGTCCGGCATCTAAAGTAAAAACAGCAATACGCACATAGTACAACAAATACACGTAAGATGTCAACAATACACACAAAATAACTACAACAATACACACAAGACATCTTAAAATACAACTTGTTGAAAACTTAAAGAACACCAAGGTAAGAAAGTACTGCGTATAGTTTCTAGTATATTTTTCCTACACATATTGTACTCACGTTTTCACCACTTTACTACTCATATAAAGTTTTCCCATAAAGCCTCGTTTTTACCCCCATTCTCTACAATGGGCGTTATTAATTCACATGTGTTGTATTTATAAGAGATACTCCTCGTACTTCAGATTGTCTAATTTCTAAAATGAGAGCCCTTCATGGGGACCTTAACAGTTCCACAGCTAGTCAAGAAGCTGGAAGCTTTTTATGGAACTCTAACAGTCGTTACCGTGTTAGTAGGAGTTCGCCACTCGACCACTGAGGTGAATGAATTTGCCCCAAACTCGTAACGTCTCTTTTCTAAAAAAAAAAAAAATCCTTCTGCGTTTGAGATACTATGCAATTTTAGGCTCGTTCGCAAAACTGCGAAAGACGACTATTACCTGCATCATGTCTGTCCGTCCGCATAAAACAAATCGACTCCCAATTGACGGATTTTCAAGCAATTTGATATTCGAGTATTTTTCGAAAATCTGTCGAGAAAATTCAAGTTCTGTTAAAATCTGACGACAGTAACTCTTCCTTTACATGTAGACCTATGTGCGTTTGTGATAATGTGTCGCCGAGGTCTTCTAAAGATGAAAAATAATGCAGTCAAATGTTGTAGAGAAAATCACCACATACATTTTATGCTCAATATTTTTTTTTCTTTCGGAAATCGTGCCTTTTATGAGATAATGTGGAAAAATACGGTACAGTCAGACAGGACACAGATGACAGTATAATACGGCGCATGCGCGTTGCGTGCTGGATAATTAAGGTACAGACACACACTCAGAATATGTAATACTTATTGCTTTTTTATGGCAACAATAGTTACGCGAACGCGCCTGAATGTTACCTCATCCTTGCATTGCCTCTCTTGTTCAGTGAATACGCTCATGGAATTAAGTTGGCGCTTGTCTTATGATATTACACTGACAAATTTCAGGTTATTATTTTACCTGAAAAATATCGTCAGCTTGGTTCTGTCCACATATTAACGTAGCCCATTCAGCTAACCGTCCACACGTGCGGCGGAGTACCGGTAAGAAGCGACACACGATATTTGTCGGATAAAATAATGACTGTATAGGAGGTTTTGTTTTGAGCTTACATTTGTCCGGAAATCAGGAACTGCGCCACGGACGATATGTACGCGTGTTGTGAAACGGAGTTTAGTAACTGCCCCAGTGGTTCATCAGCCTGAGGTCCTTCTGAGGATACATTGCTGTGTACCGCTAACTTTAACACAAAGGAATTTAACAGTTTATTGGATTCAAAAGCTACTTGTAAATCACAAACCTTTTCCTAATTGTTTGATTGAAAAATTGTCAATAAGTTAAAGAATTCCCGCTCATAAATGGTATAAATTCTTAACGATTAGTTGGAGATAATTATAGTTTCAGAAAGAGTAGATGTAGTCCAGTACCTCACACCCTGAAGACATTTGTCGAGTAGCTGCTCTATATGCATTACTCGTTCCGAGAACATAAATTTTGCTTAAGCTAAGCCCATTACTGACGTAGAGAACTTTAACACAATTGGGCTATGTAGCGATCTCCACTCGCAGCTCTATCACAGGGTGATGTGGGTCCGAACGCTTATTTTCTTTTTGAGCCCCAGAAACCGATGTCAATATTGAGACACGTGTCTGATTTGACTAAGTCAGTACAACAGAGTTTTTAGAAAGCTGATAATCGCCTGGTTGGTTAATAATTTCTCCGCCTTTTGTGAACACTGAATATTACCCTGTTCGCGAACACCGACCCTGGACCACGTCATAAGACCAAGTATGGTGCCAAATGCCTATTTTGCACTGCCGCTTTGGTGTCGGACTTGAGGTTTATACGGGGTCACGTGACTTGTGTGTAAGGTGGAGGGGTAGACATGAAATGTAGTGATTAATGACTAGGAGTTGATGAAGAAAAGGAGTAAGAGACAAGAGGACAAAAGATGGAGAACAAGGGGAGGAAGGAAGGTCTTACTCTCGCTCAAATAATTTAATAACTCGCCTTTGTTATCGCTATCATTTTTATGTTCTGTTAAGAATGAACCTTTCATATTAGTGCTGATGAATTAATTTTTTAATAGCCTTCTTTCTTGGCTTAAATTGTATCTGTGAAACAGTGAGGTGAGATAATGGCTGTGATATACGACGAAAATATATCTGAAACATGCAAGATAAAGGGTGTGCTGCACCTCTGCCGCCAGCAGATCATTCGCCCTAGTCAACCGTTTAAAGCCCAGTGACAACTATCTATTGGCTTTCTGTAACCTTCATTACAAACCCTAGCATTCTGCCCACAGAATTTTATTTTAGGATTCTCTCAACCAAAAATCATAAATTTCTCTAAACGTAGCTGTGGAATGGTCTTGATAGCAATGATGGGGTATGTTTTCTGCGAGGCAGGAACCGACTTTTTGTAGGCGGTTTAGTTTACTTCTAGTCTTCAGAGGGTTAAAGCCAACACTTTTTTTTTTGTTATCTTAAGCACTGAGTGACACGTGAGCATAATGCTGCACAGGCTTGTTACTATAGGTTTGGCCAAGTTCAGATGTACCACTGCTGAGTCCTAACTCAGAAGTCATTAGTCATTTATTTCAATACTTATTAAAGAATGCTCTTTAAGAAGTATTGTTATGTTTTCCCCCCATTTATTCCCAAGTATTTTAGGCCGTCTTAACCCTATTTTACCCCCCAAATAATGGTGGATTATATTCGCTTTTATTTCATTCTGCTTAGCCTGTATTCGTAATTTTTCTACTAATTGGTGAAGGTTGCATATAACGAAGTTGGTAATTATCCTGTTCTCTACAACTTTCTCGTGCCAGCTGCATCACATATCCTGATATTTTCATTGTCATAGTCTAACACATCTTCAAAGAGGAAAGACAACTAACTGCATGTATTACAAAATTTAGTCACATACATAGACCGACACATTTCAGTAACCCACTAACAGTATACTGTAGAAAATGTAAGTTGGTGCGAAAAAGAAACATTTTTTAAACGTTTTACAGGCAGAAGCCCTAATAAACTATCTCTTAAAAATTATGTCTGCTCCGTATTCAGAATTAAAGTAGCTAGAAAGTAGAGACGAAATGTTATTTTAGAAACTTGAGGGTTGTTTGACCGTGCATCTTCCTCATGAAATAAAGTGAAATGCCAACTTGATGCAACTACGTAATTTTATTGATGTATTCTTAGCTCGACATGTTTCAGGTACATACGCCCATCATAAGGAGCATTAGATGTTGAGTTGCAGCATATGGTTTTCTGAACCGGGCCGCTGCGTAGGTCGTGTGTACGGTGCGGATGGTGCCGTGCACCATCCCATCCAAAAACTCGGTGCAGAAAACCGTATGCCGCAACTCAACATCTAATGCTCCTGATGATGGACGTATGTACCCGAAACATGTCGAACTAAGAATACAGCAATAAAATTACTTAGTTAACATCAAGTTGGCATTTCAGTTTATTTAAGTTAATTTAGAAGTTCTTAAAGTAAGCCCCTTTTGCTTAAATTCGCATCACATATCCATATATTCATTAATTTATTCTACACTACTGTCACCTATAGCCTACTCAAAGATGCAGTGTTTTGTAACTAACTGTTTGACGTTTCTTTTTTATATTAGTACGATTGATATTAACAGAAAATGCTGCAAATTGTATCCATCAGAGTACACTCATGAGTATAAGTGTGAGCCCCTTCATTTATAGCTCCACTCTGATGTTTGAGGTCAATTAGATCAACTTCAATGTAATAATAATATGAGTTTTGATGGAAACAGTAAAGGTTTACATCATATCATGTTTTGTATTAAGATGCTCTAAAATTATGTGCTTGTATTTAAATGCGTATTCTCTATTCACGTTCTTAATGGGTTTTTATAAAGTTTTAGCTTCATTTAGAACTGTTTGTGTTGAAGTAATTGCTTTATTGAAATGTCTGCTTACAATAGTAACTATTTAAGAAGCATACGCTAAATACTACAATGTTTACTAGGAGATGCCTTCATGATGTGTGTGTGTGTGTGTACGTATATTAAGTAAGTTTATTACGTCAACTTTAAATATCATACATATCCATGTTTCACACATCTTTCATACAGCGAAATTTGGTAATGAAGTTTGTGTTTTACTGTGTGCTGCTGTATTGATTTACCTATAAAATGTGCAGCATTAAACGGGTGCGATTTTATGATCTTGGTTTCTAGGTGACATTTATTAGTCAAAAGATCTTTTGTTTGTCGATACGGTGATTATACAAGTATCTTCCGTCAGTTCAGTCACTAGAGCAGAATTGTACGATGAAAATATTGTCACAAAATTGTGTTCTAATAAACATTTTTTTTTGGAAATGAAATACCAATTTGTAAGTCTGTACTATGAAGTTGATATAATATTTATGTTTAATAAGCACAATATGAAGGTTTTTCTTAGTAAGTACTGAAGTTTCTGAGGTATATTTTTTACATGTAAGCTGTATTAATTTGACGTTTTTACTTAAGCCATCACTTTTAACAGAAATTGGACATAAACTGAAATTTTACATAACAGGTCATAAAGTAAGGCAATACATATTCTAACACAAGTACAGTTTTAGATTACTCACTACAAGACATGTTCAATACAGACTATGAATTTGTGTAATCATGTTAATTTGCATTAGAAGTAGCGTATTTAATTATGTTCTCTGGTGTTCTGACTGAGACGTATGTCCGATTATTAATAAATGGGTTGAGTTCTGTGTCAGTGAGTGTACTTGTAAGGTTGTTATTTGAAACATATGGGGGTACTTGCTGAGCATGAATCAGTGTAAGGCATTTATTAATGTAGCACAATTTAATATCCCAGTAACTGATATTTGAAAGAAATATTACAACGTCGCCCCTGGGTGTAGCACGAGTTTATAGTGGGCGTAACTAGGGCGTTTCTAACCAATAAGAAGGTTTCGGGTGGAGCAGTATCGTTACGACGTTGCCAGAGAAACGATTGTTTTGCAAACCACTTGTTAGATCAACGTCGTCGTGGTTACGACCGCACTGGCCTAGTTTTGCTGTGCGTTCTGTTGAAAGCGCACCAAACTGAATTACTGACCAGCAGCTTCGACTTTATGGTCATAATAAGACAGTGTAAAAAATAAAAAAATCTTCTGACACTAATTCACCTAATTTGGTACAGCTAGTCAGTCTGAAGCACAGACTTCCTTAGAAACTGGCAGTGTCCTAGCTTGTCAAGAAATTTATCCATATTTTATGGAAGCCGAAGGATCATTGCCGTGAAAACAGCAGTTCGCCAATTATCTCTCTTTTGAGAAGGTCATTCCAATGGAACCGGGTCTTAGACCCCCTGTAATATTTTTTAACTCTCGGGGTTTTTCGATGAGGAGTTTTTAGCTCCTCGCCCGAACACCATGCTGGAAGACTGTACCTTGCCGGCTGTTCGCGACTGCTTATTCAGTCTACTTATTCTCAGGCATTCTTAATGGCTGTGTTCTCTATCCTTCAAATGAGGTCACGCCAGTTCTACATAGCAAGGAGTGTTTACCACTAAAAAGTTGTTGTGTTTATCCTAGCCTAATTTCTCTTATTCAAGATTCAGACTATCAGTAGAACATGCCATATATATAAACTTCAAATATTTGTGCCGTATTTGTACTTGTTGCTGTTAACGCGATGCAGACCCTTCATTCAAGACGTGAGCTACATCCCAGCACCATTCGTCCTTTGCTGTCAGCATGGAACTCAAAGGAAGGCCTGAATAAGTGAGGGATATTTGTTTAACCTTGTGGCGCCGGAAATATTTTTTTAAATTTTAGCACATTCTGTATATAAAATGTGAATAATACAGGAACCAAATACGTTAGAATTATGAAACAAACTGCATTTTGAAGAGAAAAAAACGGAGAGTATATACCATGTTTAA
>Ga0123354_10004644_pt1 | contig 19555 bp, 12 predicted proteins | sample TergutLab28metaG_2_FD_97872 | JGI IMG/M metagenome (GOLD analysis project Ga0123354, IMG submission 97872) | Labiotermes labralis P4 segment gut microbial communities from Petit-Saut dam, French Guiana - Lab288 P4 | ecosystem: Host-associated > Arthropoda: Insects > Digestive system > Gut ...
GACCTTCCGAATACTGACTTCTAGCCAGTAGTCCGGCATCTAAAGTAATAAAACAGCAATACACACATAGTGCAACAAATACACATAAGATAACAACAACACACACAAGACAACTACAACAATACACACGGCCAACCAACAACAATTACACACAAGACAACTTAAAACTAGCAACAATACACCCGAGACAAATTAGAATACAACATGTACAGAAGGTAAAAACACCCAAGTAAGAGAAACACCCAAGTAACATACCTATGTAAACAAGTAGTTGATATAGATTTGCGGTGAATAAATGTGACATGGGCACCTACATTTACTGGTTGTTGTTAACATGATCAAGGTTATACGTTGATTCCTACTGCACGCTGCGAGCAAAATACTTTATGTTCTGCACGAGTCCAAACAGCGCGTGCTAAATGGATACAGAGTAGCGGTTGTACCACAATGACAGATTCCGGGATAGACAACTACATTATTGGAAAAGAACTGCATTTTTGTGTTATTATGGGTTTTTAAGCAGATCTGAATTGTATTTGAGTGCGCGGATAAGAAAATTGAAAGAAAAATATTTCATTTATCGTAATGAAAGCTCTCAACACATGAAATTGCATGCAGTACGTGGACCAGCAGTACAGACTCTACAAGTCGGCACAAACCGGTTCACAAAGAGAGCGAATGTGTAAATGGATTTGAAATTTTGTGCTATATTGCGCAACTAGTAGCGGAAAAATATTAATTCTGATATTGATGCAACTACGATACTTTGAAATGACGTAAAGATTAATTGTTGTACTGTTCATTGTTTATAAATGTAAGAAGTGTGTATAATTTGTACTGTAGTTTTTTAATTCACAAGAGATTTAAATGTGTCATTTAGATATTCCCTTATGTCTTTTTTTTTCTGTGTTCAGTTATGAAGATACAAATCCACCAAGACTGTCGTATTGCGGGATGTTGACGCCTACCGTTCAGTGGATCGTTCCCATTTTGACATCGGTGTTACCGATGGTACCGAATGAAGGCTTTTCTTTCAAATTCAAAATCGAAGCGCCCTGCAAATGGCAGGGCCAGCTTCTTCCCACACGCTGATAACTATGCATCAAAATACACGGCGTCACATAACATGAGAGGAAAAAGTTAATATTAACCGTCATGATAACCTCTAATTTTAAAGACGTCTACTGTTAGTGACGCTCTTGAAGTACAACTAAAGTGCAAAATTCACGTTCTCAGAGCTGTTTGTCTGTTCATTTTGGTATTCTGGGATATGAAACTGTATCTCTGGGTGAGAGGTGTCAACATTTCAAACCAAGATGGCGCCTTCATCTTCAAGGACCAAGCAGTCTAAGAAGATTTATTCTTAGACCGCTTAATCCTTGAAGATTAAAACATTAGGTTCCGTCGAACCTTCGTGAACAACTCACCACAAGAATGCGTCCTACCAAACAAAGCCTGAATTCACAAAAAGTGAATTGCCCCCTTCTTGTTTTCTAAATATATTCTGTCGAAGAACTGTTAATGCCTTGCTTATTGCCTTTTAAGCGAGGATGTCACGTTTTAAATCATATTAATGAATCTCTACTCGAATACATTGAGCATCAATAAGGGTGCAAAGAACACCTAATGAAGATACTAGCTTCAGCTTTGCTGTTACTTTCCCACTAGAGCCATCTGGCGTTATTAGGCCGAACAAATCAACTCACCAGACACTTCATTGTTGCGAGCGCTGTTGTTTGGCTAGCTGGTAGCTAATCCACGAGCGACTGTGATCAGACCCTTGATCTCACCTTCTTATATACCCATTCCCTCTGATACAAGACCCCGGCTCTAATTTAACTTTGCACTTTCAATAATTGTAGTGACCATTGCTTCCGCGGCAGGGAAGTGGGAGAGACGTTATCCGTGACCTAGACCGAGCCACAGGGTGTGGACCCCCCCCCCCCTTACAATAAGCCGAGCTAGAGCTGCTTTTACAGGGGGGGGCTATGATTTATGCGTAGGCTAGGAATTCTACGCTAAACCTGCTTTAAGAGCCATGTTACGTCCGTAATTTCAAATATTATTGACATTTGGATTAGGCTGAACTGCTCAGGACTTCTGGATCCAAGCCATTCTCTTATCGTAAGGGTACAAGGATGCAATCCCGTAGAACAAGGCGGTCTGGGAGTGACGCTACCCTATATTTGTAGGTATTGTCTCCTTTTAGATAGACTGGAGATATATGTCTTCTTCTTTACACGTCCTTCCAGACGTGATGATCCATTAATTAAATATAGACACATTTACCATTACCTTTCACAAAACAGGATGTAATTTTTATGTAGTTTCTCCAGTACAGGCAATAAATCCGCACCACGTGTGTCCTCTGAAGACACGGTACAACCCTATCATACATGGCGTTAGGTAGAACGGCCAAGGAAATGGAATTGCGACTAACAAGACGTGAGACGTGCTGTTTAAATGTGTGTCCCACCAGTTAAATGCAACGTGTTGGCTGGCAGGATAAAACTTTATTTTTGTCTTAATGTAATTATACTGGCAACCTGAGCAACTAAACGATTCAATAAATACTGGTCATTACATATTTAATAGTTTGTAATAAATCAAATATAATTATTTATAAACAACTGCGCTGGAATTAGTACTAATAATAAACAGTAGTTATGTTAAGCAGGACAATAAAATTATGGTCTTCTGGGATGTGACACCGCGTACAGATAGACAGATAATTACCAAACTTTCGGAGTAACGAGCTGCTTCCTTTGTCAAAGTAGAAGTAAGCCAAGCGGGAAAAGCGGTGCCTAATGTGTAGAAGGGATCGCTGGTGTCGAAGACATCAGTGAGCCAATGGTAAAATCCCTTGCCCAAATTACCTACCGTCATATTTTCATACCCTGAAGATGGAAGCAGTATTTTTCCTTAAACGTCGGTCTGTACCTACTAGATTATGGATTCACATCCAAGAAGATATTTTTCTTCGAATTTCTGTTGTATTTCTTATGTGGGGTATTGTTATAACAGAAATGAGAGACAGTAGATGTATAACACAAACGACAGTATAGTTTTCACACTTTAGAATGCCGTTAAAGATTCAGGTGTTCTGGGTCATTACATCATGAATACTGGCATACAATTTCCGAAATGTCGGAGGAACCTGTTGCTGTCATCTTCAGAATTTTCGTAGGGTGCTCTGAAGAAGGAGACAGCAAGATTCTTCTTCCAACTCGAGGAATTCATGCAACAATTCTATACCAATATTCAGAAGGTTTAAAAGTATGTTGCTACGCACTTCCGGTAATTGTAACATTATTCGTTTTCTTGCGTAATATGTCTGTCGATCTGAGTTTCCTGTTTATGTTTTATGACCTCAGAATGCTAACATAAATGTTAACAAATACAAAAATTTGTAATTCCATTGTAACCCTGGTTCTTTTTGTTTTATATCCAAAGCAGACACGAAGAAAACAGCCGTAGGTTGCAAAAACTAACGGTCAACGTTCCATGCGAAAGAAAGCATTATTTGCATTTAATGAATTAGTGCGCAGAAATACCGATAAATGCCACCGATATATGTACAGGTACAGAATGGGAGTGTAATGCAAGTACAAGCGTGAAGCCAGATAAACTCTACATGTATGTCTCATTCATTAGCACAGACGGTGTAGCTCGAACGGACGTGGCAAGAATGGGCAGCTGTTTATCCGCAATAACATTCTGTTCGCCGAAACACAATGAAAGCGACTGTTTGCCTAAAGCCATGCCCGAATCCCCCTAACTTCCACATGCACGTCATCTTTCTATCTTTCCCTCTTTTTTCCAAGACTTTCCTTTCCACGATATTTCCACACAAAATTCCATATACATTTGCTGTTCTCCCCTATTTTCTTCCCACGTTGTTGTCCATGTGTTTATTTTAAGGCACTGTACAAACAGATGAGTTTATGTAGACTAATTTTGACAGATTGTAACTGACTATGCAGTAGGGATGTGAGATGTAGCAGTCGTTGCTCCACCTGAAATGCGCGAATTTTTCATGTAAGTAGGCAAAACCGAATTTGTAAGTCAGAATATGAAATATATTTGACGGGATGAGGGATTGAGAAGTCCCTAATATAAAGCATAACTACTAGCTGATTTTCAGAAAGGTGTTTTGGCACACGCTCTAGACAGAAGTGTAGCCAAGGCCAACTTTGTAACAAGCAATTATTTTGGATTTTAAGCAAAAAATCTTATTGGAGCAGTATTATTAAAGGTACTCGGCATTTAATGGAGCTCTATGCTATAAGCTGTCTACATATGGCCTCTGAAAGTCAGATCCTTTTCTTTATATAAAGGTAGGTAACTCAGTAAACTCAGACCGCAATGCTCTGAACATCGTCCTACTCCTAGCTGGAATATATCTGTCTGCGCAGAGTGCCTAATCACACAAGTTGCAATCACACGTCGGTAGATAACAGATATAAACAATTTTACAGCAGTTGAACTCATTATGTTCTGATATTAACAGAAAGATCGGGGATAGCCACGTCTGAATATTAATCAGGCTACGAGGTGGACAACGGGGGAATTGTGGTGGGATTTCCGGTAGGGTACGAGATTTTGTCCCCTGCAAAGCATCCACACAGCTTTAGGGTCCACCTAACTTCGCAACGGCGGGGCTTACCCCGACATAAAGCGGCCGGCTTGGGACGTCAACCACTCACCTCCCCCTAGCGCCGAGGTTAAGAATTAGGGGAGCTATACTGCAACCCACCATACGCCTTCTTATGTCGTACACAAGGAAAACTTACACTAAACAATATGAATGAGTATATGATTTTTCATTCGAAATTGAAATATACGGTTTAAATTATTGGGCATCCTACTCCAACTCCTCGTAATTTTCCCTTACAAGAACCCACGGTTCAATAAGAATTCTGTGAAAAATGCACGGCGCGTAGCTTCTTACACATATATGGCTGAGTTAGCAATAGCTCAATATTCACAGTGCTATACTTTCACTGTGTTGTCAGGTAGGGGTCTCAACGTCAGGCTGATCACTAGTCCAGAGGAGTCCTACTGAAGGTGGTGTGTTTGAGAGTGATCGTGCAGCCTTGATAATGAAGAGGCCCTGGCCCACCGGGGGCTGTTGTGCCATGGTAGGAATAACAGTAATGCTTCACTAGTGCGTGTTCGTTTATACAACCCCAAATTTCGCCCACTGTGATTGTTGTAATTAATCCTATAATGAGACACCCTATTGCTAATTCTGTATGACGTATCTGTTAAAATACCATTTCTACAACATCAAGGTACGTAGATCCACACAAGTGCAACTCGTACCGCTGAAATCGCTAAGAGGAATAAGAATAATTTAAATTAGTGTTAAAGATAGTCTTCTGCTAGGTAGTCTGTTAGAAATTTAAGGACGTTTCGGAGAGACGTGTTGCATCCGTCTTTACATTTCACCCTAAAGATGAAAGTAGTCTGTTCCACCGTAACGCCCGTAAAGTTCCGCCAGACTACACGGCGTCACATGATAACAGAGGGTAACCTTCAGGGTGACCGCCCTTGAAGCAGAACCTCCTACCTGTCTGTCATGAGTGTGTGTCTAGAGACAGCTCAGGGAAAAAGGTAGGTGGTGACGATAAACTGGGTGGGCCGGGATAGCGCAGTCGGTATAGCGACACTCTACAGGCTGGGCGATCCGGGGATCGAATGCCGGTGGAGGCGAGATTTTCGGCGTCCGTCCAGGCCGGCCCTGGGGCCTACCCAATCTCCTGTACTATGGCCACCGGGTCACTTTCCCGGGAGTAAAGCGGCCGAGGCGTGGCGTTGACCACCCACCTGCCATCTAGTGCCGAGGTTAAAAGAAGAGTAGAGCTACACCTCTACTCCCCTACTGTGCCTTCATTGCTTGTTACAAGGTTAAGTTTACCTTACTTATAAGTCAGGATACTGCAGTAAGAAGAATTTCGTGATTTGCATAGTTCATAAGGCAGGAATTTACAGTGGCATGGACATGTACTTCAGTGGGATAAGAAATTAAATCAGAATTTCTGTTTTAACGATGTGAACCTTAGATTTAATTTTTAACAGAGAGAGCCACTGGGTCGTTAACTGTGAACTACACGTCATCCTATTCTCCGTGTTGAAGTATTTTCTGAAACCCGTAAGTTTTCTTGAATATTTTCGTTCCCTTCTCAGGTGTTAAGTAAAGGACCCGATACTTCTTTCCATAAAACGAACCCCACGTGTCAGCTTGTTTCCGAGTCAGATAATTTCTTAACAAAATGACTTGGCACATTTGTGGTGCGAGTCGATTATAAAAACTGGAAAGCCTTTTTAAGGTGTTATTCAGGGAGTGATTTAAAAGGACGTGCTGTTACAGCCAGCACGATCAGTCAGCACTACTTCTGAACAAACACGGCTCTCCAGTGGATCGAATAGAAAAATGTAGAGTGTCAGATCGCTCCATATTCTTCTACGAGAACACTGAATATCGAAAGTAGCTATAAATTTGTTTTCCTACACAGACCAGTCATTAGGCGCTTTCGAAAAACTGCGAAAAGCGTCATATCTGTTCAAATGTCCGTCCGCATGGAACAACTCGACCCCCACTGGACGGATTTTGATATTTGAGGATTTTTCGAAACCCTGTTGAGAAAATTCAAGTTTCATTAAAATCTGACAAGAATAACGGATACTTTACATGAAGACCGATATACATTTTTGATCATATCTCGCTCAGTTCTTCTTAGAATGAGAAGTGTTTCAGACCAAATTTGTAGAGAAAATCAAAACACATATTTTATGTTCAGTAACTTTTTTCTAAAACCGTGCCGTTTGTGAGATAATGTGAAAAAATATTGTATAGGGGGCAGGCCACACATGACGCTATGGTGCATGCGCATTGCATGCTGGATATCTAAGAGACACAGTCAGAATATATAATTATTATCGCTTTTCCACTAGAACAACGGTTGCACGAACGCACCCCAATATTAGTTACACGTGCACTGCCTGTCTTGTTCTTGTTCTCAGACTGTTACCAACCTTCTATCCATTTCCTCTCTGTCTCTGTCTATCTCAGTGTGTGTGTGTGTGTGTGTGTGTGTGTGTGTGTGTGTGTGTGTGTGTGTTTTGATTTCTTTCTCCGTCACCTTGCCCTTTCCCTAAACCTCCTGCTCATGTGTTTTCTTCTTACCTTTCCCATTTTCTTACTTTGCTTTGTGTTTATTCCCTTATCTCTCGCTTTTCTCTTCCTTTCCTCTTTTGCTCGTCTGTTTACTTTTCTTATGAAATACAAATAAGCTTCCTAAGATAGCAACGCTTTGATTTGCACACGGGAGGCGCCTCCTTCTAATTTCGGGGCAGGAAACGTAATATATCTTCGTGATTTTATTCAGTATCATCTAACATATTCTGGAGCAATGTCTCGAATTAGGTTGAAAACACTTCCTTCTGCAATTTATTATTCAATTCTCATCAAACTATTTAACAATGTTTATTCTCGATTACAATTGGAGTTATTAAAAAATCACAAACAAACAAATCTCCTGATAAATAAGAAGCGAAATTACTATTAACTACTCACTTATCGTACTTCGTTAAGGTTAGGCCTGGATTTACTTTGTCTTTCCAAACAAATTCTGGGATAAAGTGTCATAATAGGCCATGGCATTTTCCTTCCACATCATCGTGACTCAAATATCCTGATAATGGACACTTCGCGGACATCAGCTGCACACTAACATACCCCAGAATGTTCTGAATGATAATGTTAATATTAATTAATTTATAATTAATTTAAATAAATTAATTAACTCACACATTCCAGGTAATGAATTTTCTAACATATCTGTTCTGTACAGTTCGCAGTCTAAGTCCAGACTCCACTGCCACACAGGCCTACGGCTCTCCCCCTCCTCTTCCGTTCTGTTAGTGGCAGGCTGATGGTTGTCCTGTTCCTCTGTATGTTTTCTCCACTGTGTAAAATTCGCAATGTTTGTAGACTCTCTCAGTAATTTCGTAATTTTATGACTTATGAAGAAAAAAAATCGGCTTCGGTGGTCTAGAGGTAGCGTGCTGGCCTTTGGTACCCAAGTTCGCGGGATTTTTAGGGCGAAAAAATCCTCAGCACGCCTTCCTTCGGATGGGGAAGTAAAGCCGTCGGTCCCATGTCGTAGATTTGCGGCATGTAAAAGATCCCTAAATTTACGTGGAGGTCGGAATTTAGGCAAAATTACTACCGGACATCTTTCTCGCCCACAGTTCCACCTTTCGCTACTAGGATCTCTCGCGTCGCTGAGGACACAGAGGCACGTGGTGGCGAAAGTGGGAACATCTAAAGGCGGGGAAAAGCAATGGCAAACTATCCCCAAGAATTTGCCTAGGATGCAGTGCAGTGTGCCAAGAGCTCTGGTTCCTGCCGGACCGGCCTCTAGGGCTGAATACTAATGAATGAATGAATGAATGAAGAAAAAAACTGGACGTTTGACATCCGAACAGAATTTTGCAGGACACCGGGACAGAACTCCATAAAACCCATACAAGACTGTGATATATAACCGATACGTATGGGATCTCTAGACTTTAGACTTCACCCGTTTCCACTGTACTATTCTACAGCTGTGTTCGTGCTAGCCCTGCCCTTTCTCGCCAGTTCCTGTACGCACAGCCGCAACTTTTCTAAGAAACTTCGAAGCCATGTATCATGCAGCAACGCCGGACATTTACAAATAAGGTCTTGATAGTGCCATTTTTCCTCAGTGAGTGGCAGGTCACGGATGAAGAATGCGGCGTGACGGTTGGGATTGTCAAGTTGCTGTGGCTACTGAAGGTGGAGAGCAACACGTGCGGAGATCGATCGAGTTCAATAGCACCAGCTGACGGACATTCAGCACAGATATTTTTATATCGGATTGCTTTATTGCGGCGACGTGCTGTGAAGCATGGAGATGAAACCACAGCAACTGTGTGAGGGAACAGAGATTTAACATGGCAATTAATGGTTACTAAGGCGATCAAATCCGGTCCCAGTGGCCGCGCGGTCTAAGGCGTAGGTCTGCGGCTGCTCGCCTGTTGAGATTGTGGGTTCGAATCCCGCCGGGGCATGGGTGTTTGTCTGTTGTGAGTGTTGTGTGTTGTAGCCATCCTCTTACAGAACCTGAAGGCTTAATAGTTGCTTCACTTCAATTAGTCGCCGACAGCAATCTTAAGACAATTCAGTCAGGTGCAGAAATTTATTAGTCATTTATAGAAGATCAGTCTTAATATTATCCTGCCATTTAAGCCTAGGCCCGAAAAGTGATCTCTTCCTGTGACGTTATCAACCAAAGCAAAGTCCTCTGTTCATTCATATTCCCGATGACAATAATATTAATAACAATAAACCTCCTAAGAGAAACACAAATATTCACTTCCCTCTTCCCACGAAAATTTCTAATCAATATTCTTCGCTCATTTCTTCTTTGTATTATTAATATTAACAGTCATATATTCACAGTCATTACTTTTATAGTAATCTCATATAAACTGACATATCGTTTCTTGAAAGTAACCATTTCCACAGTGGTAAATTTTACAGATTTTGACACTATGAGTCTTGTACATAGATGGCAACTTTTCGGAGAAATATGCGTTATCAACCTTCAAGGTGAAATATGTGAACCTCACAAATCAGAGGGCCACAATCTGGACTCCAACGTGGCCAAGCTAGCTTGGCCAAGTTGGAGGGAGGTAGATGCACAAAAAATATGACCAGTACCGGAGGCTGTAGTTACAGATTTGTGTACTCCTGATAATGGGTGTGGTTGACACCCGAAACATGTAGAGTGAACTTGCAGAATAATAGAATGCTTTGTGTTGCGTCTCGTTGGGCAGTTATTACTATACTTTGTGTGGATTTCTGACATTGACAGTGCTTATTGAATTATTCTTCTGCCACGTTCATCACAACCTTCACTTTATAATAATCATTACATATGACGACACGTATGTTTATATATATATAATCCATTCGACCCTTCAGTTTCTTGAGTAGCTCAGGACCTCTTAGCTTTTCCAGAAGGACTCTGCTCCGTGAAGTTAGGGAAGTTATTTGAACCTTGAGAATGAAGGCAACACTTTCTTTCGAAACGTTGGAAACTACTCGCCCAACGATGCAACGTCACATTCTGTTGGGCAGGAATCGTCTATGACTTATCACTTTATAAACATTTAATGTTTACAGCAACATTTGTTCGTAATAAATTGTGTGCATTTTGCTACTTTGGGATTCTTAATGTACAATTTACGAGATTTGGTTTCTCACAGCTGTGCTGATGAACATTCGAGTCTCTAGTATGTAATTTTTACAAACACTCTAACACAATAAAAATAGAAATATAACTAGCTAACTCCATGGAACAGAGAGTCTTTCTTGAGAAACTCACAGGTTCTCAGCTTGTCAAGGAGTCCCCCGCATTTAATGACAGTCAAAGTTTCATTACCGCATTCACAAGAGCCCGCCACCTATTCCTATCATGAGCCAGATAAATCCAGTCCATGACTCCCCCATCCTACTTCGTGAAGATCTATTTTAATACTATCCTCCCATCTATGCCTGGCTATTCCAAGTGGTCTCTTTCCCTCAGATTTCCCCACCAAGTCCATGAATGCATCCCTCACCTCCCCTACTCGTACTGCATGCCCCGGCCTTCTAATTCTGCGTAAATATGAATACAGAACAAATAAAATGATTTAGTATACAGGAGTTTTGTTTCATCTTATTTTGCTTCCAGTTTATTTCGCCCAATTTGCATATCTGGCAGTAAACGTAACACATTCCAGCTTGTTATTTGGACAAAAAGGGGTATGTCCTTGTGGCGCAACTGAAACTAGACTACTGGAACCTTGTCAATGCCGGCGAGCAGCCGGTTCATGGATAGTCAGAAAGAGGTACATTGCACTTTGCGATCGCTATCCTTCTTCGGCTTTCAATGTTTAAGTCCTTCGTGCTGTTTGTTCAGAAATGATTCTAACATAATTATTGTTTGTCCACATACGTTAAGACCCTGCTAGCGAACATTCGAAAAAATCGCCAAGAATATCCGAAAAGCATTCACTGTCCTACATTAAAACATATGTCGTACCCAGTTCAACGTCATATGCAGAGTCTTTATTGATAAGCTGATATGACGAAATATCGTGACTACTACCAAAGCCCAAGTCATTACTGACTTCACAAGAAACCGCGCCGCTGAAACCTGGCCCACTGTCATATAATCATCATGTCTTAGTCTACGTCTTTATTCTTTGTAGAGATTCTCACTGTACTTAACTTCTATCTTCTAAACTACCAAGTGACATTTTGAAATGAGGCAGCCTCTATGTAACCCTTTAAACGCCGAGTTAAATCCCATCTGCCATTTGCTGGCATTATTAGGAGCTCACCATATTCTCCACGTTAGCAGGATAAGGGTTAGAGACGCATGAAGTAATAATGTCCTGCATGATCAGGGCTATCGCAGGGCGTTGTCTGGATACGGAGCAATGGACGAACGTTATTAATTAAAGGAAAAAACGAAGCAACTCAAGTATATGCGTGCTCCAAAATCGTTTCTTCCAGTCTGCAAGGTGAGAATTCAGTATCTGACCACACAAGTTATGGTAGGGCCTCTCTAAACCCTGCTCTGCTCATCTACTTTATCTGGGCATGAATTAATTTATCCACGTTCTAATTACTACTTGATATTTTGTAATAGCCGTTGGCTTGTTAAGCCGACGCCCAAATCCAACACCTGAAGCCCACCCCTTGTCGGCTGTCTGACAGTGTATTCGCTACTACCCTCTATATCTAGAGGCCATCGTCTCCATCAGCTAGTCAAGGACGCGCCACGCCATGGTGACAAAAAGCCCCGCCGAACACTGTCCATTGTAACCCGTGACTGTGCCGTTTATCCTGACGTCTGTCGGTGGTGACTGCTTCTTTTTGCAGCCCAACAAAATCCTCACACTCTTCATTCAAGGCAATACAACAAAAATACGACATTTTCAATGTTTCAGACTCATTTGTCACTTGCCACTTCTTGCCAATCATTTATTTCGAAGGTTAAAATTTAAGGGACTACCAGCAGAGAGAATACGTCATAATAACAGTTTAAAATACTGTGGTAACTATTGTACCAACTGCTTAAACACTTACAACTCTTCCTTCTGCCTGCAAGGTACAGCTGTATATTGCACATGATGCTTAAAATAGACAGCGAATCTTACTCCACACAACATTGAAATGTGGGTACTTCTAATGGTAAATTGCTACTTTCTCGGTGCGGTAACATAGGAAACGACCACGTTGCGCCCGCAGACTGTGTTTATTTGTTTTACATTTGTCATGAAAAAGCGAGTATATCCCTATACAAGGCTAGATGACTTTTTTAATAACCGAGGTGTGAAGTGTTTACTGGGCGGTAAGAGATGAATGTTTAGGTACAGTTCACGTCATTCATAGTTTTTAGGAGCTTTTGCAAAAATTGCGAATAATGACTATTTGCTTCGTCTTCTCTGTCTGTCCTGTCTGTCAGTGTGTCTGTCCATCCGTCCGCAAGGAACAACTCGGTTCCCACTAAACGGTTTTTCATTAAATTTGATATTTGAGAAATTTTTCGAAAATCTGTCAAGAAAATTCAAGTTTCATTAATATCTAACAAGAATTACGATACTGTACGTGAAGACGTTTGTACATTTTTGATCATATCTCGCTCAGTTTTTCTTAGAATTAGGAAGTTTTCAGACAAATCTGTAGAAAACACATTGTGTTCAACAGCGTTTCTTTTCGAAAATCGTGTTCTTTTCGAGATAATGTGGAAACATATGGTACAGCCGAGTAGGCCATATGACAATATGGCGCATGCGCATTGCATGCTCGATACCTAAGTCTACAGACACACAGTCAGAATATGTAATAGTTATAGCTTTTCAACTGCAACAATAGTTACGCGAACGCGCCTAATGTTACGTTATATATAGAGTGTATGTCTTGTTAAAGGGTTAAAGGGGTTCGCATAGAAGTGTGAACTGCTGGTGTGCACTGGATTCATCTGGCACAGAATGAGGATGGTTGTGAGCACGGTAATGATCTTCCTGGATTCATAAATTTAGTGAATTTCTTCGCTTCTCAAGAAGTATTCTACTACTTACATTTATTTACTCAGTCAGTTAGTTATTTAGCTAGCTAGCTAGAGGTTAATTGAGCCTAACGTGGCAATCCCAGTACACAACAATCTTGGTCTACTTCAAGGCAATATCCCAACATATGACTAAGAGACTTAAGAAAATTATAAACATTTAAAATCAAGACAGCTGAACTCAGGGTTAAAATTAAGCAGTACTTCCCGATTACATATTAATTCTTATCATTACACCGTGACGTTAGGAAAATTGGTTGTGAGGCTGGGAGATGTATGGAGGAGACTCGGTTTTTATCCAGTGGCGCACTTTAGTGTTATCGGTGTTGAAACTTAGGTTACTTCTGCCAGTGTTAGTTATTATTAAATTATTAATGTAATAATATTAAGGTTAATTATGAAACTGAATCTGACGACAATAAGATGGTGAGGATTAGAGGTAATATCAGGAAAATATCAATATTGTTAAAACTGTACATTTCTAGTGACAGAGGTAAAGGTAAAGCAATCCTGTACAGGCCTGGACAGGCCTTGCGGGTTGCAGAAGGTTGAGGCTCCCAGATTTCAAGACAATCGGAACATGAAGGTGGTAAGTTTGTCGGCCCTATGCACCGTCTGCCTTTACCCCACAGGAAATATTTCTGGTACTCATTTATGTTAGAGGCTGAGTCGACCCCAGGAACACAGGGCGGCCGGAAGGATTACGTCAATGAAAAATTCCAGTGATACCATCGGGAAAAGAACTCGCGACCTTCCGGCATGTAGCGCAGTGCCCCAACTAACTACGCCACCGTCTGCCCCCAACTAACAGAGGGTTAGCTATATTCAGAGTCGGATTGGCATTTCGAAGGAAGATACTGCCTCCATCTTCATCCCAAGAATATTCTACTCCTCCGCCACAGCGTGAATATAAACTGATACCCACGGCAATACACGGCATTTTGCCCCAAGGTCCCTCGCTTCTCACACTCGGCTGTAATCCGCCAATCGCCTTTCACACATGACCCTGAATTTTGACATGAACTCGACTCTGGGGCAGCATTAGCACAGATATGCAGGAAGCTAAGAAGTGTATAAAGCCAAATAGTCGCTACGAACACCATGAAGGCATATGGCGAGCTGCTGTACTGATTCACTCATTTTTAACCTCGGGAACAGATGGAAGGCAGTAGTAAACTTCACGTTCCAGCCGCTTTACTCCCGGAGACGGGCCCCAAACACGCGTTGAATAAGTAGGTGGCCTCCAAAAGCAAGGAATGGGTTTTGATTGGTTGACGATGCGACACAAAAATTTTTAGATCCTAACCTAAGTCAAGACACGTCTTTAATACTTATATTATAACATAAGAAGGATATATTTTCCAATATTTCCACTATTTTCCAATATTTTTCAATATTCAATATTCCAATATTTTCCACTATTTTCCAATATTTTTCAATATTCAATATTCCATTATATTCAAATATTTCCACTATTTTCCAATAGTCCATATGATCCTTAGACCGTTCACAGGTTTAACACAACATTCCTACACTGTCATCTACTGCAATTCTAACATCGTGTCTTCTGACGACGTGAACCGAGTGGCGGCAGACAACCTGCGTGCGTCAACTTATTCTCTGAAAAATGGAGGCAATGTATCTCCACAAAACATTCTTACCATCTAGCAGAATGTAGGGTGTCATGATCTGTGTACCACAATATGAATATTCACCACTGTAGGAACGTCACAACTCAAGTGTTAATCCAGTTAAAAGAGAGTAGTCTTTGGAAACAGTTCATGCTACTTTTGCAGAGATTTTCCGCGCTCCCCCAGACTACAGCAAATTTCAGTACTGTGGCTTTTGTTTCAAATTCATTATTCACTTAGTATCTAGCCATTCGATGCTATATAGTCTGAGCAACAGAGTCATTTACACACACCAAATATAAGGACATTTCTCTCAGTGCATTCCTCGCAGCCGAACATGTACTATTGTAAGGAAATGCAACCAGTTCGACAATACTAGGTGAAGAGCACTAAGTATGTAGCAAGTTTTTATGTAACAGTCTTCAGTCTGACACTGCTTTATGGCTCTCTGCTGAAGCACTTCATGTTTTGAAATCTGAGCGCCCACTTGGACCTGATTCTGCGAGGATATTAACCTTTTGACGCCTAATGTCAACTACAGTTGTCGTACCACACCGCTAACCTCTAAAGTTGCATTTTATATATTTATTCAACAAATATAGGTAATGAATATTTTAAACATGGTATATACTCTCCGTTTCTTTCTCTTCAAAATGTAGTTTATTTCATAATTCTAACATATTTGGTTCCTGTATTATTCACATTTTATATACAGGATGTGCTAAAATTAAAAAAATAATTCCGGCGCCAAAAGGTTAAGGACCACAAAGTGACAAAGCTGTTCATTTACAGAGCAATAAAACATTCATTACACGAATTTTACCCATATTTCCTGTAAACAGCCATACTTCAATAAAATACATCATTATTTACTGCATAACCTCAAGATATCATCAAACTCTGCGATCAATTCTGCTACCCAAATAATTTCAAGTAATTCAAGGTTCGTTCTAAAGTAATTGCTTTGCTCCTTCTAGAAATATTCTACCGTCGACGTCACATGCCTTGAAGCAAAATGATTTTCATGTAGTCCTTCTTCAAGTCAGACTTTACCCCACTGTGTCGAGGAGGATTGCGTTGCCGTAATGCTGTATATCGTGTTTGTAAGTATCGGGTTTGAATGTCAGCCGGAATGCAACATATCATTACTGAGAAGTGTTGTTGTTTTCTTCAGCCTCTCCCAATTTCCCTCTAAAAATCTAATGATTAGAAGTACAAAACGATGTTTCGATCCAGTGTTTCATAGTGGTGGGGAACTTCGTCGTCACTCTAAGGAAACAAGGTCATTTAAGGTGTTTGAGGTCAAAGTTCTAAGGAAGATATCTGGAAGAAAGAGTGCTGAGATCATGGGCTGTTTGGTGTGGTATGTACTTATCAACATTTTGGAGGAAGCTGAAACATTTACCTGCATCCAAGTTAGTCAAAGTGAAGATTAAGGAAGTATGTGACTCCGAAACGTCGGAAGAAACTTATCATCCTAGACCGGTCAGAATTCAAGAGATTATCATTTGAAAATGGTAGAGTAGCATTCATGTGCGTTAGGACTTTATTTTCAGCTGAAAGCACCCAGAAAATCATTCACAAACAGATTTTTTTCAGTAGGGTGTTAAAAGATTTTATATTCAGGATAAAAATTTTTATTAAAAAAACTTAAATTTTTTTGCTGTATGGCATTCATTGTTTTTTTTTTCTGAAAAATCTAGGCAGCAGTAGGTGCCAGGATTGCTTCCCTACCCTTCGTGCCCATTTCGGCGCCACTGTCAGCAATCTGTCTGTGCATTCAACCAACTCTAATGCGATCTGACACAAATCTTCTAAGACATTATTTCCTCACTTATGACTAACGCCCCAGTCTGTTTCCTCTACAAGGTGAACCAGCCTTCCAATATGCTCTTTTTTTATCGTTAATTGATAAGCGTCTGACGTGGCCTAGTTGTTCCCTGTATGGGAAGTGGCCACCAAATTTTAACTATATATGACACCTCCCAGGCACAGGTAGTTTTTTGTAGCGCGATCCGAACGTCACTGTTGAGTGGGTAGCGCTACAGCTTTGTATGCGGCAGGAAACGGGTTCAAAACTTGGCTTGTTAAATCAGCTATCCATACTGGGGATATTCATGGATTTCCAAAGTACCTCCAGAAAAATAGCGGGATAATACCTCAAATAGTCCACGACCACTTCTTTCGTATTCTCTCCAGTATTCAATAACCAGCTCCTCACTCGACTTTACGTACTCTAAGCTATGATTTAAAAACGGCAAATAAATGAATAAATAAAACACCTCTTTATTTGCAATAAATAACAATAGGTCAAGGTCAAGTTGTCCCTGTGCAAACCATGACGCCATATAGAGGTAAAGCTCCACTTATTCTTAACTTCGGCACTAAGTGAAGATGAGTGGTACCCCTCACTCCTGTGCCAATTCAGTATGCGGCTAGACGGGCCTCAGAGCCGGTCTGGAAACATTCCTGGAGAAAGAAATATCTTATCCCTGCCAGGAATCAAACAACGATTCCTCGGGCATCCAACTGTTAGTTTATTCACTAAAAATACTGAGCTATGACTCAAACATAATAAAAAATTTGACATACGGCAATAAAGCAATAAAAAGTTTAATTAATTGCATGGAGGCAGCTCTCACCCTTGGGCTAGACAACCACCGCCCACACTGAACCTCGACATGTCGAAGTCACCAAATTGTAATAATCACATTCAGCTCCAGTGGGTCACAGAAATATATGAATATGCATTGAAAGGACGTACACAACAGCGAGAGAAATTTTACGTTTAAACAACGCGGCTTTCCTTAACGTGAGCCCTGCTTTGTGTTAGATATATTAAAACACGTCGATCCCGGTGGTCGCGCGGTCTAAGATGCAGGCCTGTGGCCGCTCGATTGCTGCAGTCCGGGGTTAGAATCCCTCAGGGGCAATGGCTACTTGTCTCTTGATGTGTAGGCTGTGACGAGCTGATCACTAGTTTAGAGGAAGCGCGCGCGCGAGCATGTGTGTGTGATCTAGAAACCTCAAATGTGGGGCGGCCTAGGCCACATTTGGGCTGTTGTACCATCAAAAGAAATATTACAAGGTAGCTGATAAGTCCTTAGCCCGACCAGGAAGGAAATAAGCTAATGTTTCTGTCAAAATGGCGTGAATTCCCTTCGGCGCCTTGTCTTGAAGGAAAACAAACTTGATCACAGCTCGCATCTCGATGTTGTTGAAATCGCGCGCGTCCCTGACATGCTTCCGAGCTTATTTCCCTCCTGGACGGGCTAAGGACTTACCAGCACCCCGGTAACATAGTCGAATGTGAAAACTCCAAGAGTAATCTTGACCCTGTGCGCACCGTCAATTTTGCAGTTATTGACAACGTATAAGCAACAAATGCAACATACAGTTAATCCTTAATTTTACCTAAAAACTCGAATTCTCAATGCATCATCATCAGGGAGTTCTTCTGTTATACCAAAGTTACATGCCAGTTAAAATACAGCCCATCAGTACGCTGTATTATAATATATGGCGAATTTGTTGGTTATACCTTGTAAATAACTCCGACAGTACTTCCACTTAGAAAGAATAACTTTGGGTTGTGTCTACATGTAAACGAAATGCAACTCAATATCCCTTGTCTGTGACACACAATAAAGAAAAGGCGGAGTAAAATCACTAGAGCCATCAGTCGGCACTTGTTCCTTACATTTCTCTTCCTTGTACTATTTGGTAGATTGAGGTGTATATGGACGTTTAATTATAGAATAGATCTTAAAAACAAATTTTGAGAGTGTGGGCTGCATCAGTCCTTCTCCGGACAGGGACAAGTGGCAGATTTTCGTGGAAACGATGAAAACCTTCGAGTTCCACGAAACAGGGACAAGTGGCAGATTTTCGTGAAAACCTTCGAGTTCCACGAAACAGGGACAAGTGGCAGGTTTTCGTGAAAACCTTCGAGTTCCACGAAACAGGGACAAGTGGCAGATTTTCGTGAAAACCTTCGATTTCCACGAAATTCAGATAACTCATTCACTGGTTCAGTAACCACTGACTTCTCCCATGGAACTGTACCTCACAGAATTTGTTACAGGAAGGTCAAGGCTACGTTTATCGGGTTTCTGACAACAGGCTCATTCAAGGCAGATGAATGAATTTTCGCATCGCCACGTCGTCCAGCCCGGTTCGGGAGACCAAACATCCTACCAATGGTAACTTATGGTCTTCTAATCGGAGATTTATATTTCTTTACATTGTAATTTCTAGTAAGTAAATCCACGGATCCAAAGTTTTGCAGAAAAAATAAAATTCTTACCCCTACCGGGAATCCAACTATAAATCCTTGTAAACAAGTATGTATGTGAATGTAAAGTGCCAACTGGGACTCGTAATAAATAGTGTCAGAACATGAATTGCAATTACTAACAAACACACTGCCAGGTTTTGATGAAGATGCTCTTCCGCAAACGAGACGGTAATCAGTAACTTTATCCATGGAATAAATTATAACTCTGAAAATGGCTCTTTGTGGTAGTGTTTCTCAACCAGGATGTCTTGGAATGTCTTTAAGTCTACAGCAAGAAATCGTGATATAAATAAATAAATAACAATTTCAAAAGACCGCAAAATCTTCAAATATTACTCGAAATATTGTGGGAATATTTTTTCCAGCAATTAGCAACGCTGCAGTAATCTCCGTGCGCTACCAGCTGCCTCTGTGGTTTGATTTTGTTTCCATAGGTAGCGGTCCCTAGGTTTATAAAGTTACTTTAAACGTTCCTC
>Ga0123354_10004645_pt1 | contig 19552 bp, 14 predicted proteins | sample TergutLab28metaG_2_FD_97872 | JGI IMG/M metagenome (GOLD analysis project Ga0123354, IMG submission 97872) | Labiotermes labralis P4 segment gut microbial communities from Petit-Saut dam, French Guiana - Lab288 P4 | ecosystem: Host-associated > Arthropoda: Insects > Digestive system > Gut ...
AAACTGTTTGTAGCATGTCAGCGGTGATGGTTTCAATGGCGGTTCTGATTCGTACCTTCAGTTCCGGGATACTTGCGGGAAGAGGAGGAACATAAACGTGATCCTTGACGTAACCCCATAGAAGGAAATCACAGGGGATTGCATCTGGAGAACTAGGTGGCCAGGCGAATAGCATCTGATCATCATCCGACAATCATTTCGAATAACCCTGTATATAATTGCAAGTCTAACATAACTTTTATTCAAGTAATTACAATTAAAAGGTAATTAAATTGTTTTTAAGAGCAACATGTTTCTTCTCCTCTTATAGAGCCATCTTCAGGCTGAGCCCTAAAAAAGTGTTTTATACAATTAGCAATGCTTTATATAGTACGAAATCTCGTATTCTATAAAGCATTGTTAATTTTATATATCAATTTTTGGGGCTCAGCCTGAAGATGGCTCTATAAGAGGAGCCGAAATATGTTGCTGTTAAAAATAATTTATCTTTTAATTGTAATGACTTAATAAGTAGTTCTGTTAAACCGTGCAGTTATATATATATATATATATATATATATATTCTATTGATACTCATTCATTGTTAGAAAGACAAGCTTGTTAATGCTGAATCGCTGTTTATTGTATCATACGAAACACATGAATACATTTGTGGACATCGTGCAGAATTTGCCATTTTAAAGCTGGAGGTAAAGTATAGTATCAGCATTGAAGAGGTAATTGTGACAGGAGGTACTTAACCGCTTATCATAATTAATTTTACTTGGGCAGAACATGAACCCGTGCCCTTCACTGCCTCTAAGGAATTTATGTTGTAATGAGTGAAAATATCCGGTGTACTGTACATACAAGACTATTGTAATAACTTTACATTCACAGCTTTCGTACACAACATTAAAGCTCTTTAATTATACAGTAGAAATTCCCACAATTGTTTTTGAACCACGAATTCTCGCTGTACAAATTCTTAGAACGTCGAACAAACTGTTTTATTCTCATAGTTATTGCTGGTATCATTAAAGGACGTGAAAAGTTATATGAGGGACATTAGGGACTTCGGTTCGTTTACACGATTGCAGATTTGTGCGGATGACTCACGGTGTAGCTGGAAATAACTCCCCCCCCCACCTTTCCAAGAACTTCTGGTTGTCTAATTGAGTGTTTCTCAACCGCCGGGCCGCGGCCCGATACTGGGCCCTGGCATCAATTATACCGGGCCGCGAGAGGTTCTCCTGGAATTTGTTATTTTAGTTTTCTAAGCAATTTTCCTGAATAAATGTTTTATAGTGGAAATATTCTGAGGAGAAAAATATTCGCGAATGTGTCGAAAAACTCAGACCCAGATGTTGGCCTGAAGAAACTGCAATATACTACAAGATTTCATTAGTCCAGTGATTGGCTACTAATTTAAATGTACTTTTATATCTGTCAACGTGCCACACCGAAAGCATAAGTGTACAAATACTCTTTATGATTATGCCATAATTAATTATTAATACTTATGTTAGTTTAATGTATGAACTTAAAAAATGGAAACGTATTTACGAGTAAATTTGTTGGGACCGGGCCCTCATCTTATGAAAAAGGAATGTACCGGGCCGCCGTCTCACAAAGGTTGAGAAATACTAGTCTAACTTGTGTGAAAGATATGCACAGTAATCCATACTGCCAGTTTATATTCACTTTCAGTTAAACAGTGATTCCCAGGTAATTGAAAGTTAGCCAAGTAACAGCATGGTGAGAGAGAGAGAGGGGGGGTGGGAGGGGGTTGGGGAGGAGGGCGAGAGTCTTCCGTGAGCGGGCGGTGGGCAGTAGCCACGGTATGTGCAGTACAGCGTATTTCCATCCCTTTAGGGAATCCGAAGTATCCTTTTATCTTAAAAGACTGCATTATTTTTGAAGTCTTCGCGCTCTGCTTTACCCGACAGGCTGTCCCGAAATGTCGGTGACTAACTGCCAATCAACTCTGCGTAACATCCCAGAAGAGTGAAGACCTCATTTACACGGCGGCTGAAGCCTGAAATCATGCGCTATATTAGTTCTATTAAATATATTTTATTCGAATAATGGTGGGTCGGGTAGCTCAGTCGGTATAGCGACTGACTACGGGTTGGACGGTCCGGGATCGGATCCCGGTAGGGACGAGATTTTCCGCCCGTCCAGACCGACCCTGAGGCCACCCAGCCTTCTGTAAAATGGGTATCGGGTCTTTCCCGGGGGTAAAGTGCGGCCGGGGCGTGCTGCTGACCACTCACCCCCTTCTAGTGCCGCGGTCGTGGAAGAGTAGAGCTCTACCGACCCTCTGGGCCACACCGGGCCTGTAACGGGATCACTTTACCTTTACCTTTAATATCCATTTTAATGTAATTCTTTTATTTGCGCCGAGGAACCAGGGTCAGTCAGTAACTTACGGTGATTAAATGACGGTTTTGACGATCGATGAATCGGTGTCCGAATCCAAAAGATATCAGATACTTTTTCTTTTTAAATATACCGTATATTCTCGAATCTAATCCGCACTAGTTTTTGCCGATTTCTTAAACGAAAAAAAAGTTAGTTCGCGATTGTAATCCGCACCTATGGGAGGTCGATGGTGAAGATAAAGATGATAGTGACTGGGTGACGGATAACGATTCAGTTATGAGTGTTGACGGCGAGACTGATGAATAATAAATTATAAATATTGTATAATAAATTATAAATAATAAATAAAATAATAAATTACTGTATTGTATTGTTCTTACGGCACGTACAGCGGCTCTATCATTTTTCCAAAGTCCAGCTCATGACCGCGAATCTAATCCGCATCTGATTTCTTAGCCCTCTGAAACTGTAAAAAGTGTGCGGATTAGATTCGAGAATATACGGTAATTCAAACCTTGTCACAACCGGCTTTGGGCCCCAACCGGTCTTCTGTACTGGATAACTGAGGTTCTAAGTTCAGAATGCATGGAGCTGTACCTGGCGTGGCTTCATGGTGTGTCGCTTAATGAAGTACGGGAACTTTACCTTAAATCTTACTTGTCATTTATACTTGTTTATCCCAAATAACCTCGTGCCTTTAAGTGTTACAACCTACGTACGCTACGCATGCTACATTCCCCGCCTGTTTTATTCTTTTTGGTTTAATCACCATAATATTTGATGAAGGGTAGCAATTTTGAATCTCTTCAGCCACGAGTTACTGGATATGATGAACTGGGGAATTAGGAAAGAAGGAAGTGCCGTGCGCCAGTCTGGAGGTTGTCGTGGTATTCTACAGTTTTATCGGAGGGAGTGAGGAAAGTTGAGCTAAGATGTCGGCCGGTAGCCTTAGGCGTCACTTGGGAGTGCAAGGTGCGAGGGCAAATACCCTCGAATATTTTTTTTTTAGGTGAGAATAGAATTTTGGCTGCTGAGTTGAAGAAGGGAAAGTAAAGGAAATAGAAGTATTTTCTAAAGGATTATTTGGATGGTGTAAAGACAATAAGATAAAAAACCTGTTTTTTAAGGGTCGCAGAATAGAGGCGTCCGAGTCGCCTGTTTGTGAAGGAATGGAGGCACTGTAAATTATTCTCTGTGCCCTCAGCCTAAGGTCATTGTTTATCAAGTACTGGGTCAAACGTATCTTCCACGTCTTTGTAACTTGACTCCTGAAATTAAACATTGTAATATCCATGGTCGCACGATCCCAGTGGCCGCGCGGTCCAAGGCCTGCGGCCGCTCGCCTGCTGGTTTTGCGGGTTCGAATCCCGCCGGCGACATAGATGTCTGTCTCTTTTGAGTGTTGTGTGTTGTCAAGTAGAGGTCTCTGCAACGGTCCGATCACTCGTCCAGCGGAGTCCTACGGAGTGTGATATGCGTGTCTGCATGTGTTCTCGAAACCCCAGCTGTGAGGAGGCCATGGTCCACTAGGGCGATCGAGCCATGAAAAAAAAAAAAAAGAAGCCATGTTCGACTTCCACTCCCGCCAAATGGTATTAGCCAAGTTACGTCTATGCCTATAGCCATGCATTTAGTCCAGGGATCGTTGGAGTATGAGGTAGGAGTGTTAACCATTGAACTGTTATGTTCGGACCATCACTGTGCCAGCCATCTTGCTATTACAATACACCCCTACATTCGAAAATAATGCACATAAATTTTCGAGCATGTACAGTTCTTGGGTAGAAAGCTTCATATGCTGCTTGTTTAACGAGCATTTTAAACTGTTTTTCTACAGCAAGTCATAACATTCCGGAAGAATAGAAAGTTGTCACATGTAGTGTGCAGCGATCGTTACCGTTATTTTTACGGGCGTTGAACTACGATGCTTATGTGTATGGAGTGGTAAAATGATAATGAATTGGGCCATCACATTAGCAAGAAGTCACAATGCAACCCGATAAAAGCAGGGGCTGTGAAGCAGGTTCATTCAACCTGCCGACTGCATGATAGCAATTTGCAGCTATTTGCTGTTATGAAGGCGATGTCCTGATAAAATTCAATGGGTACCAATCTTCGGAATGATACGCTAGCTCGGGTACAACCAAGGGGGGGGGGGGAGGTGGCGTGCCCGGCTGCAACTCACCTTCAAATCGAAATTAAAAGACGCGGATTTTTTAGGCACGATGATGTTAAACGTTCTACTGCTTTTTATTACTCTTGAGCCGAAATCAGCCACTGAATTCGGCTGATGACTGTTAATTCAAAATTTTGAAAAATAAAATTAAAATCTTAGGATGTCTTAGATGAAATTAAAAAAAAAACAAAGATTAGATATTGTGATTAAAAATTAAACGAGTAATGGATTATGTAGTTATATTTGTGTGTGTAAATGCAGTTGCAAAGTGTTAAGTTACAGTTGTACTTACGACGTGATTTTGTAACATAATTTTTAAAATAAAAAACATTGTATACAGAATTAGGGTCAGGCCCCCTCCGCCACATTGAAAATTTCAGGGTTCGTCCCTGTAATCTAGTACGCCACATTCCTCCCTGGCTTTTGATTAAAGTCAGTACCTGTTGCAGCAAAATTACATTAGCACATTGCAACATAGAATTGCGACTGACTGCCCGCATTCCTTTAGTTTTGCACGGAAAAGGGAATTGGACGTAAAATGAGTCTTGTTTTCTGTACTGCTTTTGACCCAGACATTTCTTGAAACAATAAATATTTATTAATTTATTCTCAAGATGTGTGCAGAAAAGCATGACGTATTTACGTAACGTTTCCAGTATTTTTGACCTTTTTTAGCTGACATTTGAATGTGTCAAAAAATATGAGTAGAAACTCCCCATTGCTGAAGATCATTAAAATGAGTTATACAACTTTTGTCGGGTTCTTACGCGCTGACAGTCAAACACATAGACATTTTGAAGCCAGTAGACTATTTTTTTTGTAAATTTTCTTTGCGAGCGCACCGAAGATGATAAGCAGCCTGCACTGTCCCAAGGCAACGCTGAGAGCTGCAACAAAACCATCTTTATTACAGAAGTCTCACCCTAGTTTACCGGAGATGCCCTGTGGTTGGCTCATGTGCATTGTACAAACTGGTCTCTGTCCGCTGCAAACTTTGTTGTAAAGGATACTCGACTGTATGAGGTGCATAAATTTACGCCCTTTGAGGAGAAAGTTGTGTTTAAGGGCTGTCCTAACTGCGGTAGCCTGAAGAAACACCTAAACATTTTTGTTGGTAAGTTCCAAGCGAAGGGAACTACGTGTAAATGGGAGCAATATATTTGAGTCGGTCATAGTAAAAGAAGTATAGCACGATTACGTCCATTAAGGCGCTAATATGTTTCATGGCAACGTTCAGCGCGAGGCCCACACACCGCAGGTCCTCCTACCTCTGTCACACGATTGCAGCTGCTACGTCAGGTGACGAACGTTGGAGTTTCCGCCGCTCTGACTGCAGAAACACGATGATATTTACGCACACGACTTCGCGCGCACTCTCCCGACTTGTGACGTAAGCCTAAGCTGGCTAACATTACCTACGCCTGAAGCTACAGGGACTTTGTGGAATTATTTCTGCTATGAACGGATAAGGGATTGACACTACGGCCCTCTATGAACCTTGGGCTTTTGTGGAGGTACAACTCCAGGGGTTTTTTTTTTGTAAATTCCGGCCCTAGGTGAAGGTGACGAGTGAGGGTCAAGCTCTGGCCAATTTATCCCAGCGACAACAGTCTGCGTTACCCATCGGATAGGACGCTGGGCAGGGACTGGAGCTGCTCTGGACGCTGTAGGGAAGAGAAAACTTTGCGGCTCCCCTAGGAATCTAACCCCGATTCTCCGATCGTCCAGCATATAACAGAATCACAACTCTGAAGTGAAATGGGTATTCGTATAGATATGAATTATACCAAGAATATTATTTTAAAAAGTTTTTAAATACAGTAACGAGACGCGGGTATTGATTGGACGAACTGAAGCTGCAGGGAGTTTTAGACCGTGAGACCTTGAGTTGGGTACATACAGTTAAACAATAGAGAAAAGAAGTGCTGAAATATATGAGATAATCCAGTCGATGGTAACACTGCGTATAGAAAGTTTTGAGACGACCATGTCGTTGGCACCTCTAAAGTTAGGTAACTGTTAATGGTAAGGAACTCGTACAAATCTCCGGAAGAAGATTAGGAGCATCCAGCAAGAAATAACATACCTTCCGCATGACCAGCTTTTCGTATTAAAACGCTTAGCTTTCGAAGCCAATGGACTGAAATTTGTGAAGCTTATTCCGTACTACAAGGAGGATATTGAGTCCATTTTCTCAAGAACTTTATTATAGGATACAGGTAACCGGATAGCTGAGTCGGTGTAGTGAGTACACTACCTGCTGGACTACCGGAGTTTCCGGGTATATTCTCGGCGAGAGTAGACACTTTTTCTACTCAGCAGCATCTGGACCAGTTACGGAAACCTCCCTGCCTCCCATAAAATAGTTATCGGTGGCTTTTACTCCGGCAGAGTGAAGCTGACCATGTGCCTCAACATAGACCGTGTTTAGGAATGCATGGAGCTATACCTCCACTTTCCCCTGCGTCGTATTGGCTAAGGACAGGGACAGCCTTACCTTTTTCTTTAAACACGGAAGGGCGCAACGCATCAATTCTGTGGCATTATGAACGAGCTGTTGACCTTGCCAGAATTTTCCGTACTGTTCAGACACCCCAGGTGAGGACAGTAGCATTCTGAACATTCTGCTTAGTGGGAAGCGACGCCGTCTGGCTGTTCTGGTGGAAGTTACTTCCGTCGCGAGAGGGAAACCCGTTGACGACATACATTCCGCCATCTTCTCAAAACATCGATAAGTTTGGCGAGACGGTTGGGCTACTTCACTTGTGCCTGTTCCAGTATCATGTTTCAACAAAAGTGAAAATCAGTACCGAAATTCAAACTGCTGCCACTAGATGTCTGATAGAGCATTTGTATGTAGAAGGTAATTCTTCATGTTTCGCTTTATTTCAGGTTTGATAGCATAATTAATATTATTGAATGCGTAGGCTCCTGCGTGTACAGAATGAAAAGAAATTGGCGAAAAAAGATAATTGTATTGTTATTACATCTGAAAATTTTAATCGAAGTATCATACAAAATGTTCCCTGAGATGTTTCTTTTAGGAAATACACGTTACCGTCAAATGGGGCAACTCGCTTTTCGGCAGTGTTGTCACGAAGATAAAGCGCGATGCTAGGTGTGATCGTACGGAATGTACAGCAGGGCACAGTTCTTAATGGATGATTGTGGAATACACGTGCTATAAATACTGTGACATGCTGTTCGCCTTTGGTGCCTGTAATAGTGGTTCGTACTGATAGACGGGAATTCCCCAGCATTATTCTGTTCAACGTCATCCATACGCTAATGCATATCGACAATTGAAGCAGTGCCTGCTTGAGACGTGAAGTGTGACATATACGAAACTTGTGAATGTCCACGGGCTGTACGGATACGAACCGGTGAAGATGCCATAATTGCTGCTGCGGGAAGAGAGCCATGGAGAATCTGACGTGATATCGCACGGTAATTGGAACTGGCTCAACCGAGGGCCCTCAAAGTACTTCATGACCATCAGTTGGGTCCATAGCACTTCTCGCGGAACGCGCACGTGTTTCCAGACAGTCGTTCTCTTCACCTATTGTACTTAAAACATCGGGACGTCCATGGTTTGTTCATTTGATACCTTGCGCCATTCGACAGTGACGAAAACTGAATGTTTCAGGACATAAGTTATATAATATCTACGTCATTTTTAAAATAGGTATTACACTACGGAGAGCTTGTGCGATATTTTTCCCTCTGTATAAGCCTCACAGGGGTTGTGGAGGGTATAAATTTAAGCCTAGTACCGACAAAGGTACGCGGATCAGCCGTTTTATTCACAGAATTTGTTATCCCCTTCGAGACAGAATTGTGAAACTTGAAACGGAGTTGGTTTGCTTGTTAGAATACCATGTTTTAAACATGAATACAGTGTTTGAGGAAAATACGTCTCATGCGGCAGAGGTCAACCAAGAGGCCCTTGCCGATTATGCAACTGAGCTGTCCCATTGTATTATCCTTCCTGACAGGACTTCGGCCTCACACCATGCTTAGCACAACCATATGGTCTATCTGCTCCGTAGCTGTCCTTTGTGTGCCTTCTCCTTGTCTCTTACACATGAGTGGCACCAAAGGAATCAACCTTTGGCTGAGAGCACAAACGGAATTAATTAAGCAGCAAACTAAAGATGATAGAGATGGTCTGCCTGATATTCCATGCCCGTGGTTCTCAGGGAGAATTGTTTTCCTTAACGAAAAATCAATTATAAATTTAGATGCAGGGGCCTTGGATTTAAACATTTGTGTACTACAGGAGAGATAACCGGGTCAGAAGCGTTTATTTTTCTCGTATATTTTTATGCTTTATGAAAAACTGAATTGTGAGCACTGTAGGACATTTGCGTATCGGGAGGAAGAGGCAAGCACAGCAGTGAAGAACAAGTTTGGAAGATGTTTAACATGTACTGACAAGACTAATAATAGGTGTAGTTGTTGACAGCAATACGTGTGTCATTTTTAATATGATGTGCCACAAAGGGATGAATTTTACAAACAAAAAAGTTGAGTTTTCCGAAAAACGTGGTTGGACGGTTGGAAATCCTGTGTCATATTTGGGAAGTGCCGGCTTCAAACTCGGAGGCCGACCTTCGTGACTGAGGCTTTTCCAGGGAAATGCCGGGTTAATACATGAAATTAGTCGACGACATTCCACATCTTTCCAATGCATTATTCTACTCCTGTAATCATTGCTGCAGTTCAATACGCTGGTCTACTGAATGACCAACCAACTAGCCACATGGAGCAAAGTCCATGAGCAGATAGCGAAGATATTCCCGCCTTATATGGAGTCCGAAGCTCCGTTGCCATATTTGCGAGGCCCTGTGGCTGGCCCATATCCTGACAGTTGAATTCAGTCCACGACCTGCTTTCCTCCTGCTTTAAGATCGTATTTTTTTAATGTATTCCAAGCGGTCCTCATCATTAAGGGTTTCCCACTACAACTCTGTACGAATTTATCTTTTCTCCCATGCGTGCCACGTGCCCCGCCTATCTTGTAGCCCCAGATCTTATAACTTTAAAAACGTGTGACTAAAAGTACAAATCATGAAGCTTCTTGTCACGCAATTTCCTCGAGCCTTCCTTTACTTCCTCTTAGATCAAAATATTTTTCTTCAGGATTCTGTTCTTGCATACTCTCATTCTGTGTTTTGTTTCCCAATATGGGACCAAGTTTCACACCCATACAAAATAACAATTTATATATTTTAGTCTTTACGTTTTTAGATAATTGACAATTAGACAAATGGTTTAGTAACAAAAAGTAGCAGGCATTTCCCGAATTGCATGTGCTTCCTCATGAATTCAATTGCAATTTGCTGAATGTTGTTCCAAAATTTCGTAACTATCTTATGTTTTGAAACGATTTGTTGTTAACTACTTACCGTCGTTAAATAAACCACAAATAAAATAACATAAATAGTGTGTAATTGGAGTGGACATTTCAGCCCTTCTGTTTTGATTGCTTTTACTGCCTGCAGAGCGTTTGAGGGACTCGGAGAATAAGTCTGAAGGTGAATTGTTTCCAGAGAAATTGGAGTGTTAACTCTGACGGAATTAATCGAAGAGTATTGGCTGAAGAGGGTGTTAGTAGCTTGTAGTAGTGGCCTAGTGGCAGTGGAACGAACGTTTATTGATCCGGCATCTAACGACTGAATGACCCGGTCCTCTGAACTGCTCCTCTTTCGAGGTTGTCTGTCTGTCTCTCATCACCTGGCGTCGCGAATTATGACATATTGTTTAACGACGTTCAGCCCAACGCAGAACTGAATTACTGTGTTTGTAATTCTACCGGAAAGATGGATATTTTTGTTGTTCTTTCAGAGGGAGGGAGGGTAGGACTGTAATGTACATCAGAATTAAGTGATGAGTTAATGAGTTGATGAGTCACGTTGTTAAAAAAGGAGTGAATGGGAGACGTAGTGGCTAAGCGAATGGTCTAGCGAGCGAGAAGGCGAAAGAGCGAATGGATAAGCAAATGAATGATTTAGTGACTGAATGACTAGTGGAGTGAACGATACAGAGAAGTAGAGAGGGGATTGTTCAGTGGCGAAGATACCAAATGATGGACCAGGGAATCAAGGTTCGAGTCTCTGTAGGGAAAAGAGGTTTTTGTCTTCTGCGCCATATCCAGACACACTGTAAGGCCCACTCTTCCTCCTATCGGGGCTTCTTTCACGAAGAGTGAAACGGCTGAGGCGTGAAGCTGACATCTAACCTTCGTATTGTGCTGAGACTTGAATGCGTTGAAGCTATACCTCTGCTCCGTCATACGTTTCTATTGCATGACACTTTGTACAGAACAAGGGCTGCCTGTACCTGTACTGGTTTATTGAAGCAATGAAAGGATTTGAGTGAGTGAATTGCAAGATATAATGTACGTATTCGACGTCTCCGTCATGTCTCCATCTTATTAAAATTATATAAGCTCAGATATCGCAACCCTACCAACACTAGGTGATTTGAATGTCAGAGTTCTCCCTTATGCGGAAGTTCAAATTGGTGACATACTTTACTGTTTTTAGAATAAAACGTTTGAATGAGTGTTTTGTTTTCACACTCTTGTAATTTATCAAAAGCGAAACACGTTTCTAGTAACCACGCACCATTTCAAGGCCTTCGTCTGTTCCACATCAGCTGTCAATTTTTTTTTGTACAGCCAGTAGCTACGGGATATTTCAGATCGCACTTCATTAATGTTACTAAACAAGTCTTGCAGATTATAACAAGTCAGCGAGTAAGATGGAGACCAACTTACACAACATCGCGCGGCCTGCAGTCCTGTACCATGTCTCTAACACCAAGTGTCCGTTTCTATATAAGGTCAACAGAAATCCTGCGAATGGAATTCAGCCTTGGAATAGACATGTCTTGCCATAATCGTCTGTAGTGTCATTAAAATAACTTGGAATATCCATTTGAAACGCTTTTTGGGGCGTTAGATTTACTGAAAAGCGCGAATCAAGGCATATTCGCTTGCGGTTGTCATGGTGATGCTCTTAGGCGGGTTTCCAAAATAGCGAAAAGCGACTTAAGTTTCTCATGTCTTGTCTGTCCATCCTTCAGTTTGTCTGTTCGTCCGTTTGTCTGTCTTTCCGTCCAGCCATCCATCCGGATGGAAAAAAATTGGCTTCCTCTGGACGGATTTTCATGAAAGTTGATATTTGGAGATTTTTCGAAAATATGTCGAAAAAATCAAGTTTCCTTAAAATCTGACCAGGATAGCGGAAAATTTACATGAAGACCTATGTATATTATGATAATATCTCGCTGAATTCGTCTCACAATGAGAAATAATTCAGACAAAAGTTGTAGAAAATATTAGAACATAGGTTTATGGTCAATCATTTTTTTACCGCAGTCGTGCCGTTTATGAGATAATGTGGAAAAAATATGGTAGAGCCGCGGATAACAGTGAAATAAGGTGCATGCGCTCTGTATGCTGGATTACTAAGGCTGCAGACACACACTCAGTAATATATCTTACAATTCAGTAGTTATTGCTTCTGCACAACGACAGTGGTTTGGCGAACGCGCCTGAGTGTTGCGTTTGGGTAGGTACGTTGCCTTTTTTGGTCGTAATGAATGAGTCACCGATTACGAGCGGAATGGTGTAGAATTATGAACACTTTCTGTACTGAGTTGACTAACTAATGGAAGACCAATTAGCGAATGAACTGGCTCCTACACTGTAGGATTTAAGGCGCCTCAGCTGATCAAGAAATGACCCACATATTATGCAGTCCCAAGGATTACCATGCTGTCATAAGCGTGCCTCTAGACACTACCTTAATCTAGTCGTTTTCAGATTATATATCTTCCCACCGTACTTGTCTGAGACCAATTTTAATATTATCATACTGCCGCTTCTCCAAAGTGTTTTCTTCCTTTGAGGGTTTTCGATAAATTTTTGTATCAATTGTTTAGCGCCCCGTTGCGTGCTACATGTCCTGCTCTTCTTATCCTCCTTCGTTTTAGCGACCCTCATCATTTTGGATGAAGGGTATGAACTGTGAATCTCATAATTATGTATTTTTCTCTCCATTAACCTGTTATTTTACCTCCCACACATGCTTTGTTTTTCTTCTCGGATCTACCTTCTGAAACAGTCTGTCTGTATTTTATATAGCATGAAGAATCCCAAACATCTTTCCCACACAGGGTGTATGCGTTCGTTACATTTCTCAGAATATACAGCTGTTATTTCCCTAAGACACATTGATACGTTGGTCTTTATAATGGAGACAGATTTTGTTTTCTGTGAGGTAGGAGCTGAAATTCGTGCAGAATTTAAAAGTCTTAACTGTCAGTCAGGCCAAGTCTTTGCATATAGTCAGAGACTTTAACGGAGAAGCATCAGGATTGAGTTACAGATTGGCTAAGATACTTATTTATAAGTAATTAATCTTGTATACGGCATTCAGAACCACTGAGATTTTGGGCTTTGTCCATTGTGTTACGTTACCAGCTTACTAATAGTTAGCGCAATATTTTGGCAACACGCAGTTGAGGCACAAGGCCACAAATCCATATAGGGGGCAGTAGGTATAGACCTCACGCATTCCTAATCTTGGTACTATATCAGGTGTGCACAAATTCCAGACACCTTGTCGCCATGTCGACTATTTTTTTTTGTAGTGGCGCCAATATTTGTGGATCTACTGTATGGAAATTGATTCGTGTCGCCCTTCTGACGCCAGGAATTTTGAAGTGACTCCTGGATTTTTGAAAATTAGTGCGTACTGTACAGCAGAGCTCCAACTTCAGCCCACAGGTGGGCCACTTCATTATTAACGACTCGACTGAGGGCCACACTGGCTTATACATATGTCGAAAGTGGGTGGGGACTGGATTAACAAGAACACCGTTATTTATAAACAAATTTGATTATTGCAACCATTCAGGTGACCGGGGGCCGCAAATGCTTTCCTTTTGAGGGCTGCACATTGGTCAGCCCTACTGTACTAGATGAAGGTGGGTGTGCAACTTCACGATCCCATCAGCGTGTCTCGGGGGAAAGGCCGCCGTTACCCACTGGATAAGAGGCTGATAGCGTCCCAGATCGGAAATGATAAATGTTCCCAAATTTTTAGTTTGCAACCCAACAGGCTTAAAACCACTTGCAGTATCTAGCAACACAAAGTGGGTCGTAGGGAAATAGCATCTAAACTGTGGTGAGATGTGAGGTTTTCCTGACGGTGTCTGTGAAGATATCCGAGCTTTGGATGTGACGCCGTACTGTAGGGTAGGCATGTACCGACGTTTTGTGGAGAGTTGCTGCATACTGCTGATGAAGGCAGCAGGTCGCCCCTGTCACGTCGATAAGCATGGCATCACATTTTCGAAAACTACGTTCGCTAAGGTGAATACGCTGGATGACCAGGCTACTGACTGGAAGATCGAGGAATCTTAGTTCGATTCCCATTAGTGATAAATGGATTTTTTCTTCTACACTGCTTCGACACTGTCTCTGGGGCCCACCCAACATCCCACTCAGTGTGTACGGGGAAATATTCTTCTGGGGTAAAGCGACTCAGGAATGAAGCAAACCATTCAGCTCCACCTAGTACCTGCACTAACGTATGTGCCTTCATGACTGAACCTTAGTTAGTTATGGGGCAATTTTACCTGTTCGTATATTGCAGTGAAAAAGCTTGACGTCTTTCACTACGAGGTTGTACTTAGATAGCAGCGTAAGTAACACAGCTTTGCAATGGGCATTGAGAAGTGAAGGATAAATATCAATATCTCGCTTTAACAAAGCACCACGTGATTAAAGCATACATGGAAAGAAGACGTCTGTTTCATGTTGCTTTCCCTTTACCCTCGTAAAAGAGCACATGATGCCAAAGAATTGAAGTCTGCTTGGGCCTTAGACACAGCATTGTCGAAGAGAAATTCTTGTTCCTGCTACGAATCGAACACCTGTCGACAGTAATATTACTGTCGCCGACATTGCTGAAATACGGAAGAATACACTAAATGTTTGGTTATGTCATCATTGTCACGTAGTTTGTCTTACGACAGGTTCCTAGCCTCTTCCAAAGTGAGTTCTCCAAAGAACTTTACGTTTTCTGAACCTTGCATCGTGATAGGATGTGTTTGATACAACACCACAACCTGACAGTTATATAGATGCACGATAAAATACCGTAAAATTGCTGGTACCGTCTTCCTAATGATGAACACTTAGTTCGAAACATGTCGAAAATAATATAATTGAATTACATCATTAATGAAAAATGTGTGCATCTTTTGGTTCTTCTCACATATGTTCTCCGAAGAGTGCGATCTGGTGCTTCCTCCTTCACTTTCCAGTATCTTCTTGTTTCGTGAAGCACACCTAGTATCTGCTGACGTCTACTTCCTCATATTTCCGTCTCTTCTGTCTTCAATAACGTGTGTTAGAATGAAGTTTCTACGCATGATGTGATCCTTCATGTGTTGACGTTTATAACGGAGACCGAGGTTTCTTTTTTACTGCCAAGTAGGAACTGAGTTTTTACGTGTGTTGTGTGAACTAAGTACTTCAGAATACCACAAGCCTATACAGAGTAACCTTTCGCGTGTTTATACATTCAAGCCACACTGCTGGCAGGCGATCTGTAGAGCTGAAGGTCCTGCAGCTGGTAAATAGATCAACGATTTCCGTGGTTTTCCTCGTTCTTAGGGCAATGCTCTCTGCATACCACAGTTTAACATTGCTTTACATTGTCCCAGAATGTTAACATTAAAATTCAACCCAAATGCAATATGTGCTCCGCTTCATTCCTCGCTACACAGTCAAAACAACCCTGTTTAGATCGCGCTTACCTTCTTCACTACTCAACGCTTGAACTTGTTTCGACTTGCCGTTATCAGGAAGACGAGTGATCTCTGCCCGAGACCCTTTTTGTAAAAAGGTGTGGTGTTTCTTACCCCACTTGACTGTTCTCCCTCTCTGTCTTGCTTCAAAGGGTGAACTGGGAGTGTTTTAGAATTCAAATCACAGATAATTATGCATCAGGAGATTCACTTCGTGCCGTTTTACTATCTTGGCCCACGAAACCTTCATGTCTCATGAAGATAAAAGACCGATTGTTTTCACATGCCATATGGTTGCGTTACGCAAGAAGTATTGTCCTGTACGAAACGTCAAGATGGGCACGCGCAGGATGTGGTAAACGGCCTTAACTTTCATCTTGACTTACGGTTACATTCATTCGCGTACAGAAGTGCTTAAGTGTTCAGATCTTCTTCTTAAACCCCCTATTTTCCAAGCAGCTAACTCCATAGAGCAGAACAGCCTGAGAAGCTGATAGTTTCGCAGTTACTGAAACAATTCCCGGCCTTACATGGAACCTGAATGTCTAATTCCTTTTTGACAAGAGCCCGTCGCAGGAACCTATTTGATTTCAGCTCACTATCTGCCACTGCATTTGATGCTCAATGTAATACAGTCTGCCCATTTAAGTCTAGGTCTTGGATCTTGCATAATTGTTTTTTCCAAATTTTGTGAGCATGTCTGAGTCTTGTGAGAATCGGAGTAACGTAACTGTAAAACTTCTCGTAGCGACTGTTTCGAATGTTTGCCGTATGACAAATATTAGCGACGATCAAAGGAAAAATTATCGTTTGCTGCAAAGTGTGAAGTGTAGTGTGATTGGCTTTTCAACAACAGAGAGGGCTTTGTCTGCAACAGGTAAATATCATGGCAACTTTGGTATTTATGTGCCAGACTGTACGGTTTTACAACTAACAAAATTGCAATGTCACTTATTTTCATGTACATACCGTCCGTTTAGATTAATTAATATTGATTATTACGCCAACAAATGCAAATATAATTAGTATAAAATTGTGTTATAATTGCTCCAACATATTTTACCAACGATCAGATTTTACCATAGCGAAATACTGCTGTATTTAATTTTGTTATTTTAATATTTTATAAATTTAGCTAACAAAACCTATAAGCTCCCTGAAGATGGTGCGAGGGCACCGAAACATGTTGGAGCAATTATGATATAATTTTATACTAATTATATGTGCATTTATTGGTGCAATAATAAATATTAATAACGCAATTCTACTTTTATTTGAGTTCCTTTCATATCAGCGTTGTTTACTAAGTGATGTGTTCGGTCTGATAGCGGCTTGTAATTTGCCGAAACATGTTGCATGATCGACTTATATATGGTGTTGTGTATGACTGTTTACTGGGAAGTACCGGGGTGCTGATAAGTCCTTAGCCCGACCAGGAAGGAGACAAGCTCGGAAGCATGTAAGGAACGCGCGCGATTTCAACAACATGGATACGCGAGCTGCCATCAAGTTTCTTTTTCTGCAAGGCAAGGCGCCGAAGGAAATTCACGCCATTCTGTCAGAAACATTAGCTTGTTTCCTTCCTAGTCGGGCTAAGGACTTATCAGAACCCCTGTATGTACATTCGTACAGTGTCGTTACATAGCATAGTGAACTTAACAGCGGCTAACCTGCGGTAAGTTCTCGAAGGTTTTCCATAATGCTATACACCAAATTTCGCGATAGCGCCCTGACGATGGCCACAGCTACTTCCCCAGTCATGTTTTTATACTCTAGAGGAGGCGTGCTCAACGTTTTATGGGGTGCGGGCAACCTCGACAAAATCTGGTCCGTGATCGTGCAACATGAAATTCAATTCTCAGAATGAAGAATATGTATGTGCGTATACGATATACAATTGTACGTATAATTTTCCCTGCGCATTTTTCTATAGCTCATGTGCAATAAACATACACCGGGCTAGGTTGTCGCTATTTTAGCAAATATCTGCAAAAGTAATCAGTAATATAATGTACGCCTCTATCAGTAAACAGCTCGCAGCTTTTCAAAATTATTTCAGCGTTCTATCTCGGCCTTGACATGGATATTGTTAAAATCATTTCAAATGTCTCCGCGAGCAACGTGAACACTGTGTTGTGTGCAACATGTTGTCTGGGAGGTAAGGGTTGAGCGGGCCTGATTTAGATTAATTGATTGTTGTACAGATATGTATTTCCTGGCTCACGGAGAACAATTTGCTTCAGAGTTGCATGGACCAACCTGTGAATGCTTTATAAGAAAATAAACGCTGTTTTTGTTAGCGTAATACGAAACTTAAGTACTACATATAATGAGCAATATGCAGTGGGGCATGCTAGAACGAACGTAATTGGTTCTAGAACCTCGTTCATTACATTTTTTTCGTCCTGGCATACATTGAAATATATGTATTTAGGGACAATCCGTTCCAGGCCCACAGCCTAGGGCAAAGTTAGCATCCCGGTTTCTAACTATTTTGCCGGCTCATGGCTAAAATTATATAGCAGAATAATAATAAAAAAAGTTTTCTCACTGCTAAAGGCGCAAATAAGCAGCTAACCTAACTAAACTGACAACTGAACCTTACAACGATAATAACATATATGACGACTGACGCACTAATCAAAGCGGGTACGGAAAGGCCCGACACGTCATGTGCACGAGCGTGCTAGGTCGGCCGATAGTATTCCACCGCGTTCGTTGTAGCATCCTGACTTTATTGATAAAAACTGTTCGTTTTAGCATTAGCTCCTTGTAGGATCATCCGTTGTAGCGTACCCAACTGTACAAACATTTTAAAGTTAAAGCAAGTGATTCATGCGTTAATCACGGTGCATTAAAGGGCGAAGTGACGCCGGAACCAAATGAGAGCAGGCACAAAGTGGACAACCCTGCTGGATTGCCTCGGGGACTGGTCCACGTAATTGGGTGCCGTCAGCTCCTGTTTTCATTACCATACTGCGCCGTCCTTTAGTCTTCTATGCATTCCTATGGCATTTATTTGGACCGGTGTGAATGTTTCATGTGGGCCGATCTAGTGACCGCATTCAGAAGTGACATTTATTGTTCATGCCTCCTTGATAAACCCTGTTATGCCGAGCTAACTTCTGAGTAAAAATTAGTGTCTTTACTTCGAACTTGAAGGTGGAGGCAACATGTTCTTTCCAAACACTCGGATCAGCTTACGTAACTACAACTTGTCGCACACCAGAAGACCACAGCCTATTTGTTTTCAGATTTCTCGTACTAAAATTACGTAAAAATTTCTCGTTTTCCCCCTCCCAAATGTTTGTCTGTAATGTGCATAAAATTAGTCCACATTATATAGATTTTTTTTTCTGAAATTTATTGGCCAGTTTTCCGAATCACCATTACTGTACCGCTCGTATTTCTATCAGTTCGGTTTCTCTCTGCTCCATCGATATTACCAGTGAATTTAATTCGATTTATTTGTTGCGCCTCACAACACACTTCTGTTGCGATACTAACAGAATTACGTGCAACAGAAATCCGTTGTCTGTAAAGGAACAAGAGCTTTTTCACACCAAAGACAGCGTTTTCGGCCAACCGTGTGGCCACGTGGTTGGCCGAAACATGTAGGAGTCCTTTGTGTATGTGAACTAGTTGCTGTGTACTTATGTGATTTTGTTGATGCCATGATTATATATATATATATATATATATATATATTAGAACAATTCACGGCTCTTGGATCATATAACATCCTTTTAAATGTCACTGGCACAGCTTCGAGGTGCAGGTGAAGGTGTCATGACATATCAAAGAACATAAGGTGTAAAAGAATATAAGATATGCTACAAGGTCATTATAACTCCAGTCTTAGGAATTATCACGAGAATTAATGTGCAGAGTATTGTTAATAATTTAATTTCACAGAGGCTATCCTGTTGTATATTAACAAATTTGTGTAATGTATTATATACCGTCAGTACACAAAAATACATCATTACAGTGATACAATATATACAGTTAAGTCACATTACGGCTACATGTTTCGGCCGTACAGGTCATCTTCAGGCCAATGAAGAACATTATTACTGTACTGTATTGTACCTTAATAATGTTCTTCATTGGCCTGAAGATGACCGTTTACGGTCGAAACATGTAGCCGTAATGTGACATAATTGTATATATTGTATCACTGTA
>Ga0123354_10004646_pt1 | contig 19552 bp, 14 predicted proteins | sample TergutLab28metaG_2_FD_97872 | JGI IMG/M metagenome (GOLD analysis project Ga0123354, IMG submission 97872) | Labiotermes labralis P4 segment gut microbial communities from Petit-Saut dam, French Guiana - Lab288 P4 | ecosystem: Host-associated > Arthropoda: Insects > Digestive system > Gut ...
ATTCGCTGCTTATCTCACCGCGTTCACTTCAGTATTTACTAACATTCTGACCTCCGGCTGTATATTTTTTAATAAACTGTTAATAATGAGCTAACTTATACCTAAGCTAACTTATACCTAAGCCTATCAGCCATGGTTATTTTCCCCCCTCTTTTAACATTATATTCCATAACCTCTTCATTCGAAAGTACTTACATAAATAAACTAAAAAGTGGTAATTTCAGGGAAATATATTTATTGACTGCAGCGACTTAATCTTTCTCTCTGAAATCTGCTAAAATGGAGAACAGATTTCATTCCGGAAAACTTCGTCTATTTTTTTAAATTCTTAATAACTCACTGGAGAAAATGATTCCATTTACCCTGTTGCTGGATAGACAGGACTCAAGCCTGGGGTCCTGGGTATCCTTAAATCATTTTCCACATATTTCTATACGAATTCCTTTGATCTCCCATTCCAGTCACACATTCAGCCCATCTAATCTTCCAACACCTCACTACCTCGATTTCAGTTACCCTGTAGAAATCAGTAACTTCTTCGTTGTTTGCTATTCTACACGGTCCTCTTACTTTGTCCTTTTTCATTTCATTTATTATTCTGAACACATTTGTGGGCACCTTGTTACTTCCTTACCTTACAGGAAAAGACCAGGGTTCATACCCCTAAAAACAGCTTGGAAAACTGTTAAATATACGTATTACCTTGGAGAGTGGCTTTCGCCTTCGACGTATTTAAACACGAGACTTCGGAAAATATATCTGCTTCCATCATAGGTTCCAAGTTTCCTATACTGTCGGACCCTTTATTATGAGCCAGTATCGGTTACAGATAATCAAATGTTCTTTAACCAGAGTGCATATAGCAGACTGCCCTGCGATGCGTTCTGGAAGCCTGTAATCTCTAACAAGTTATTCTTAGCCATAAGAAATTCAAACATATCGTGAGGTGAAAACAGCTTTCGAGGTTCTTATAATAAAACCAACTAGATGCATTCATTTCTCAAATTTAGTTTTGGAATGAAATTCTACATGTTTCGGAGAGTTCCTCTGTCCATCATCAGGAGTTTTTCACTGTACACACAGCAATGGTACACGTCATAAAGGTCTGTTGACAGCTCGCAAGCTGTCAGCAAACTGTATGACATATACCATTGCTGTGTGTACAGTGAAAAACTCCTGATGATGGACAGAGGAACTGTCTGAAACATGTAGAGTTTCATTCCAGAAATAAATTTGTGCATCTAGTTAGTTTTATTATATGAATTTGTCACGATGCACGGTCACCTGGACGTCAAAAGCTTTCGAGATATTAACAGAAGACAGAACTACAATCTGCTTATTTCCAAATTTTATCTTACAACTTGTTTTTGTGTATGTTCTAATACTTCCACCAGAAAGGCCCTACTTATTTATTAAACTTCCTCAAATAATTCGTTATTGCAACTCTTATGACCTTGTATTCTTTCTTTTGAGTGATTCATCGGCGTCTGAATTTTATGTGCCGACTTTTCGGAACACAGTGTCCAGTATTCATGGGCGGTGTAAACAGAAAGAATGTTATGACTTTAATGCTGACTCCAGAAGGAAATATGGGAAAAGAACTTGCCGTTAAGAAACGTGGCCAAGATTCTTTCTGAAAACTCTCCCAGATCAAGATAGTCTTAAGAACTTTTAGGACCTCCTGTGTTTTTGGAAATTAGAATGAAAGTTTGGCGAAGACGGAAAATTTTTCTTGAGATATGCACCTCAAACTTGTTATATGCTCTACTGTATTTTCTACTCTTTAAATACACCTGTCGTAACTAACTTCCACTTTAGTGCTGAATCTGCGCTAGAAGCCGCAGGAGCAAAAGACAAATACGAAATCTAACAAGTTTTATCCTAAGAAAGTTGCACTATTGCGCAAAACGTAAGTCTTTTATGAAATGTCATAATAATTTCAAGAATTTGCCCCGAAGCACAAGCAAAATTTCCAACTCATACCTTCATTCGAAATGCTTCTGGAAGTACCGTAATGGAAAATAAATAATAAAAACATAAGGAATACTCTTTCGCTTTCGTCCCGCAACTTCTTACACAGTGTGGATGAACGAAGGTCGCGATTGAATGGTTGGTACTCTTGCTGCATGTTCAGGAGGTCTCGGATCCAAACCTAGATCCAGACAACAAATATACTCCGCAAGTAAATACTAGTATAGAATACTGTATTTGACTAAAGTTGTTCATATAATGTGCAGTTTTGGATTTCACAGTACGATTATCTTACCTGCAAGACGTGTTTCTACTAATGTTGGTACGTGCTCGTACCAGTGTTCATTCTCTAATTTTAGCTTATTTCCATGCATCTGGTAGAGTGCAGTTCAGCTCACATTGTCATGTCTCTTTATATCTTTTCCGTTTGTCAGTATTGGACATGCTGATGCATTTTTATGTTTTGTTGACCGTGCATCCCTCTATAATACTGTAAATAAAGCCAACTTGGTGTACAATTTACTTTTAGTATATTTATCAATCTCTACATGCTTCGGAGGATTATGCACGTGCATACCAAACAGTTATCCACACAGAATAACAAGTACCTGACGTCGCATAAACACAGTTGTTTCCGCTGATGTTGAGCACATTGTCGCCCAAAGCATGTAGAGATTGATAAATATACTAAGAATAAATACAGTAAGAATAAATTGTGCACCAAGTTGGCTTTATTTAGAAGATGCTGATGTAATGTGGTCTGCCTCGTCTAATATTTACAAGATGCTGATGTAATGTGGTCTGCCTCGTCTAATATTTATCATAGTGCACATTTGCTATATTTTAGTGTTTGTACTAGTGTTTTTTTTTTGCATAGCATTTTGTTGCACTACCTGATCTTGTGGCGCTCTTATTTCAATTTCTACTTCAGATCTGCCCTCCACATCGCCAATTGTCAGCCGTTTTTGCCTCTCTAACGAATGGGCTTGATGATGATGATGATGAGGAGGAGGAGGAGGAAAAGTATGGTTTGTTAGGGGAATAATGCTGCGAGACGAACCCAAGTTTTGGACTATTTAAGCCTAATCTTGTGCCACTCTGTCCACAAAAAATTCAACATAGAATGTACTGGGCTCGAACCTTCGTTTTTGTGGTGACAGACCGGCAGCTACAAGCCTAAATTTGAAGACTGTGTGTTATGTAAATTATAATACGTATTTGAAGATTCAGTTCTTCGTCACGGTTTACATTTTCCTTCTCCACTATAAGACCAAACATTTAATGCTGTTATCTACAAGGAAGTAGTCTGTGTTTATTATAGATTCTATTGAAACAAACAAACATACTGTTTGCGTGAAGTGAAGACTACTTACCACGGAGCTTCAAACGGTTAATAATGTTTTCTTAAACGGCGTGTCGGCAACTTAATATACTGGGACCAAATTAAATAAGAAAACTTGTAGAGATGTGGGATAGGTTTGTTTCACTGACGTGAAGCATGTGGTACATTTCTCTAGGGTTGTAACGCCGTGTATTTCAACTATGTGGGTACCAACATTTCGGTCGAAAACTCTAAGTTCCTTTTCTTTTAGCTTTCACCATCTTATCCCTTAAAGATGCAGGCACCAATTTGTACCACTCACCAGGACACACAGTGTCTTAACCCAGAAGACCACAAGCTGAATTGGACGACTTTTCATGTGAAATGAAAAATAATATTTAAAGTGATTAGTAATTATTACTGATGTTAACTACACGTGGTACGCTGATGAGTTCTCAAAGAAATAGAAGCGAAGAAAGAGCAGGAGAAACCGTCTCTGAATTTCGTTAACGTTCTCATTATTCATAGGGCGTAAGAAACTTAACACAACGGAGACTGCTTCGGATTAATCTATGCATTAGGTTTTCATAAAATCAATATCGTACCTTGTAAAAAGAAAGTAACATATGAACGAATGAAGAAAACATTTCCACAGACAAGCTTTCAATTGTATATGCCATGTCTTTTATTGTGCACCTACACACATACTACGATATCACTTTTTCTCTAAACATTCACGTGATGAATCTGAAATTTCTTGATGAGAGGGTGTGATGTTGTCAGCAAAGCAGTTTGCTACCTTGCCGACCAGGGTATACGTGCCTCTTGCCTGCTTCATAATTACAGATTGCTTTCCGGAATCACTGCCATCTGGTATTAGTATCGATACCCATGCGAAGATTCTGGTGTGACTCACAAACCAAGCCTAATATGTAGGAGGCACTAAACTGGATAAAATACCAGAGTGCACGAAGAAATGCTGTTATCTTTAGCATACTATAAACTTCACTGTGCTCACAGCAACCAGCCGAATCAAGCTTTAAGTCTTTCACAGGGGAATATCATAGTTCAAGGTGAATGAGGTCGATGTTGCCTCGAATTACGGAAAAGCTCAGATTACACTATTTCTTTTTGCTTTTAGCACAATTTCTTAGGATAGGTTAAAATAAGTTCTTAAGACACATAACAATAGGAAAGAATACACAAAGAAAATGGTCAAAAGACAGTATGCCTGATTGACACGCGTGAATTCAGGGATAAGCAATCTAACTGAATTCTGTACCCAACACAGAAACGATTTTGACTGCAACCTATCGGCTCGGACTAACGGAAAAGCGAAAAATCGGGACCCGGAAAATTGAGACTGCTCTGTGCTATAGTTCATTACGGCCATCTCCTTCTCGTATTTGTAATCTCCCACCAACCTTTACAGCTAAAGTACGTAACAAGATAATGGAAAGCTTTATACGGAGTGAGCAAACTTAAATGACGTCAGGATCACAAAGTGTCACTCTTACGTAACCACTCACTTCAGCTGAGAAAAAAACATTGATGCAATTACAGATGTTCTACACGAATTTCCTTTAACCCACTTCAAAATACTTTTACTTCAGTCGATAGAGTGACTAGGATACGATATGGAAGACCGCAAATCCCAAGTAGATTCAAGGTAGATGAAATAAACCGTTTGCCTTCCTCAGCGTCCAGAAACGCTCTTGTGCCTACCCAGCTTCTTATACAGAAGGATCCCCGTATCCGCGGATTCAGTATATGCGGTTTCAGTTATTCGCGGTTCACCGCGGCCCGAAAAAATATTTGGAAAATTAAAGAAATGAACGGTTCATAAGTTTCAAAACGCGCGCCAGGCGAGAAAGGGCCGTAACATGGTGAAATCCAGCAGCCCAAACGCGCCCAGTACTTGGCTCATCTTCTTTGTCCCCGTACCCACGCTTTCCCGCAGAATTTGCCACCATTCTGCTTCTAGCGTTCTCGCTGTTTGAATTAGTCGCCGCGTTATCGCAATATTTGTGTTCAGAAAGCAACAAGAAGAATAGAGAAGTCGGCGAATACCCACAATAAGACAAGATACTTTTTAACAAATAAAATTTTCTTATTAGAGTTTATGTACATATACGTACATATGGTCTTTATAGTAAAATGTGCAAAAATAACTTTTTTTTTCGTTGTTTATGCAGCGCTTTGATGGAAGAGCATGGTTTTTATTGTTCTGTCATCCTTTGAAACTGTACATGATACTGTACAGTACAGGTACTGTATTCTTTCATTGCTCTATCGTCTCTTGAGGATTAGGCTAAAACGTCAGAATCCCTTACTTTCATACGTACAAGAGAGAGAGAAAGCACACCGTAAATGTACAATTAGTGTACCGTAACTTTATTATTACTTTGTTTAATGGTGGTAATGTCTTACTTTGCCTAATTTATCAATTAAACTTTACCGTATTTATGTATGTTACACGAATATCACGTTACATACAGCGTTCGGCATTGTACGCTGTTTCACCTAACCGCGGTAGGTCTTGGAACGTATCACCCGCGGATACGGGGCTCCGCCTGTGCAGTGAGACTGAGAGTTCGTTCTTGGAGTCTACAAAGGCCAGAACGTGCAGCTGACCACTCAGTGCCATTCATTGCAGAGCTTAATACCAAATCATCATGGCGTGTTGCTTTATGAAACCCAAGGGAAATTGCGACTTTAATTCGATCATAAAAATAATAATTAAACCCTTTCTACAGTGGACGTGTGTATGTGTTTGTGGTTTACTTTGCGATACAGTCAGTATCTCATACTCTATATCATGAAATGATAGGGTGATTAATGAATAAGGAAGTGAGAAGAATGTTGGCAGTAGGCGGTGATTGCTTTGTGCAAGGTAACCCCAGACCTGCAAAGAAGGACTGACGCAATCCTGGACAAATCTCCCAGGATTAAGCTGTTTGCTTGAGCTTTGTGTCTGTCACACATCCCTCTTTTGTACCCAATAAAACCAGTTCATGTCTTTCGTTTCTTTTAAATACATTCATGTTTTATTTCCACCCACCTCCCAGTATATCGTGCTGTAAATCGTTGGTATTGCCACTCTTACGCAAAGAAAGCCTAATTTACTTACAACTTATTTCAGAGATAACGTACCGTTGAACGTAAATACAGTTCATCATCCCCCCCTCCCCCCTCTTGCGCTTCGAGCCCGATTCCGGGTCATGTATTCCACTTACGGGCCTTCGTAATCACACTCACTGGATACGCTACATTCCGTAGGAATCCTCTGCAGGAGTGATCAGCCCGACTCAGAGACCTCTACCTGGCAACCCACAACACACAAGATACAGACATCCATGCCCCCAGCGGGATTCGAACACGCAAATCCACGAAGCGAGCGGCCGCAACCACGTGCTTTAGACGGCGCGGCCACTGGGGTCTGCACAGATCTCTGATTGTAAAATGAAAAAAATAGTTAACTAAATAAATGAAACAGGTTCATAATATTAAAAAATCAACTATTTGCCTGTACAAAGCATATAAAATATACATTGAGTTTTCCCTCCTACACATGTTTCGCCGGCCGATCGCCACCATCAGTACCAGCAGAAACTTGTCAGTTTACAACGAAATTAAGTCATTATTTATGTAAGTACATAAGTTAAAAGCCGGTTCCAGTGGCCGCGTGATCTAAGGCTTGGGTCTGTGGCCGTTAGCTTGATGGGAATGTGGGTTCTAATACCGCCGGTGGCATGGATTTCTATCCCTTGTGAGTGTTTTGTGTTGTCAGGTAGAGGTATCAGCGTATGGCTAATCACTCTTCCAGGGGAGTCCTTCGAGTGTGATATATCTAACAGAGTGTGATCATGAGGCCTCGATAATGAGGGGCCTCGGCCCACAAATATTTGTTGCACCATAAAAAAAGTATGTATATATATATATATATATATATATATATGCGTGTGTGTGTGTGTGTGTGTGCAAGTTAAAAAAGACGTAATAGAGTTATGGTTTTTTGTAAAATAAATGTAAATCTCTTTATATATTTGGCTCAAATTATGCTGGTACAAAATTTTCAGGCCACTTGAATGTATATTATATTACTTAAATTTTATGATCTTGACTTGTGATGTATTTATGATGATAAGCACTTTGTGTCCTGTTAAGTGTTCTGCTCTTCTTGATATTACAGAATGTGACGCAGCATCATGTATATACGTGGACTTTCACTTGTTGGATTACACTACTACATTATACTGCTGACGTATGAACATCTATACATGTTTCCCTCCGTAGTGGATTATGTTCCTGTGCTGTTGGTTGTTGCTTAGAAAGTGGGATCGGTCACAAGACAGACCACGTACAGGAGGGAAAATTGTATGTTTATTTCCTGTGCTATGTGCAAGTAGCTGGTCTTGTAATAAAAAGAAACATAACAGGTTGCACGAACTAATATTATCGAAAAACAAACAGATACACAACGCTAATATAAACAATTTTTCGATGGAATTTCTTCAAAACACATGTCTTTGGACTTTATAGGAAATAATTTTCCATTTAAAATATTCCATTCTTATACTTATATTTGTAAGCATAAACAAAATCTTTAGTAAAAATAAGCTTGTGTGGATTTCCTCTATTTTAGGGCCGAAAAGTAATAAAATTTTATTAATGGCGGACGCATGTTCTAGATGCCCACAATACGGAAACAAACGTAATCAAAAGTTTCGCCTACTTTTATATCAGTGTAGAGGACTCCCCTCCCCCACCTGAAAGTTAGAGTCCTCTAGGTCTTGCAATAAGCCGAGATATTGGCACAGGGCGATGCGTGCCCAATTGACGTAGTTTGCATGTTATAATTCGTTTCCTGTGTTACAGACGGATAATAAAAAAGTCAATATCACGAAACAATACCAGTTATTAATTGACTGTGTCTAGATAGACAATTCACAAATTCGGACATTATAAATGTGCACTTCCCGTCAGGGGAAACAACCGCAAAAGTGAAATTACTGGACGTCTGATTTATAGGCTTCCATAATTAAATACTGAACGGCAAAACCAAGAGGAAACTTTAAACAGCCCCATGACGAAAACTCTTCCCGGTACTTCGTCTGCCCTTTCAAATTATCCTATTAGAGTGGAGTACGGTTTTCAACATAGCCGAAATCTTCGTCTTGATGATATGAAGGGAGGTGTATGGGGAGTACGAGACATAGCTCCATTTATTTTTAACCTCGACTGTAGATGCAGATGCCTGGCCATCTTCAGGCATCAGTAGATGTAACGGTAAAGGTAAAGCAGTCCCATTACAGGCCTGGACAGGCCCAGAGGGTTCCAGGCAGTTAAGGCTCCCAGATTTCGTGACAACGGCACAGGATGGTGGTAGGTTGTCAGCCTTACGCACCAGCCGCCTTTACCCCCAGGAAATACTCCTGGTACTCCTTTCTGTTAGAGGCTGAGTCGAACCCAGGGCCATAGTGGGATCGAACCAGCGACCTTCCGATTTGTAGCACAACACCTTAACCACTGTATTACCGCGGTCCCCACCAGCAGCAGATGTACCCCAAGGAAATAACCCCCGATACCCATTGTCTAGAAGGCTAGTTAGACCCAGAACTGGTCTTGACGTTTCGGACACAAAAATTATCCCTCGATACTGCCGAGAAGGCAACCAAGATTTTTCATCTTGTAGCCTAGCAACTATACTGCATGAGCTGTCTTGAGTTTTGTGATTCATCAAAATGTCAAAGTATTTACTTCACTTCGCTGTCGAAAAAGTATTGCTTGCTGTTTGGAGTAACCCAAATTGAGATCAGGTGCACTGACCTACGCTATTTGCAAGATTCCTCAGGCTCTCCGATCAAACTCGCTGATAGTACTTTAAATCAGGTCACGAACGTTTCATCCACACTCTCTCCAATTCTTCGTCCACCAGTCAGCCGATCTCTCGATGCTCTAAAATCTGAGAAGTTAAGAATTGTAAAATGAATATGTGGTTAAACTCGTCAGTAAAAAAGTAAAGACAAAAGCCAATTTTCCTCCAGAACAGGCCACGAAGGCCCCGAGGGGGACTAACCTCGGCGCCAGATGAGGGTGGGGGTGTTTAAAGCCACTCCCCTGCCGCTTTGCGCCCGGGAAAGATCCATCTGGTTACATGGAAAATTTGGTACATGGCTAACAAATTAAATGCAGTCACATCCTAGTACACAAAAAGCTTAATTTTTTTCGGCGGTGTCATATTATCAAACAGCTTGCGGGTTTGGAAAGGAATGTTTGTAGGGGATTTCGTGATGCTGCTTTCTTTTCTGTGATACGCTTCGAATAGTCATCCTGTTGTGGCCTTTTCCTTGAACACAGCTTGTAAGAGGTGTCAGGGCCCCCACGGGAACAAGAGTGTGGCCCACCCCAATATTAGCCGTCTGTCCTTTATTTCTTTTGTTTCTCGCAGTAACAATTCCACTCTCTCTATTCCACTTCTCACTGGATTTACACATTCTTTTGTTTCACGACACGGAAATTGAATTTGCATTTTAAGGGACACAGAAAACAAAAAGCAGCAAGATTTTTCTCACTGTACGGAGAGATACGGCTTCATAATTTAGCAGGGATGAAACAAATAGACACTTTAATTGATGTGACGCAAGCTACTACAGTGACATGTAGCCCGAAAAGTGCATTTGACCCCTTACTTAACTGCAATATACTTATTTACTTTTTATGCCGGTCTTGGTGTCTCAGAATGTACATAATCGAATTGTAGAATGTCTGGTAAATAGCGCTATTTACAACTGTCGAGGGCTGAATTGAAGGTCTAATCTAAAATTTGTCTGTAGGAAATGAATAAAATTGTGACAATTAATAGTTGCCCAACTGTATTGAAATTTGCACAAGAGAACTGCTGAATTTTTATTAGCATTATAAACCACTGAACCACGACTAATTTCAACTAATAAAAGGGATAAAAATATGCATTAATCTAATTTAATGGGGAAATGTGATGTAGACAGTAAGAATCTTCCTCCGCGACTTGGGTAAGCACATGAGAGAAGCGTAACCTGGTCCACAGGGGGAATTATCGGCCCTTGTGGGTCTCGCTATTTCAATATTTTTCTTCTCTTCTTGTTTTATAACTAAGAATGTGGACACTGTCTTTCCCATAGGACTGATACAAGCCCCACCTGTCACATCTATGGTCATTTGACCTTCCCCACTTTTCTTCTCCAGTTCAAGAATGCAGTGGTACGTGTACAGACGTATTCCTATATCTAGACAATTTTATAACATTTTTAATATCTATTTCTGTGTCTCCTTGGCTAAAATGTAGACTTACTCTCCTGTATCGTATCATTCTCATGAGCAGAATCTCCTTATAATGTAATTTTCACTTTCCTGTTCCCTTCTTTCTGTTACTTCCGTTTTACTGAAAACAATATCGAAGATGTTAACATGAAGCTTCGAAGCATAAGGAAACCAAGGGGTGTGAATGTAGTAGAAGAGTAGGCGAAAGAGACCATCATAGTAGAAATGGAAGGTATTTTATTGTCGGGGTGAAGGACATCGCTTTTTTCAGAAGATTCCCAGGTTTCGACAGCTTGTCCTTCTGATAAGAACAAAATGAAAGTGGAGAAGTTGGAAGGCAAGAGAAGGACAGTGAAGTTTTGATTTCCCAGTTAAAATTAACTGCATAGTTAGCAAAGATGTCTTAGTGATGTTGAGAATAGTGACATTGTTTTGATGAATTGTAATCGGGAGGGCTACGTGAGCAGTATGCAGTGCCTACTTGAAATTTTACAAACATCTTAACTTCCGGGAAGGCGTCCCATTGTGACGAAGACACGCAGAATAAAGGGGTGCCTGCCCTCAATCACAACGAAGTTTTGTGTTACATTATTTTACAACTTTAATGCATCATGTTTAAGCTTAAGTGAAAAGCCATCATTGGGCGAAATTAGCAGTATCAAACAAGAGTTACGTAAATTACACTAATCAGCCCTCATGTCAATTATATATTTTATATGTAAATATAGCTGAAATATCAACTTCAAAAAAGTTGATATGTCAAAGGTTTAATTTAGTCTAGATAATAGCTGTTATTTGGTACTCTGATTTCGCCTGATGATGGTCATTATGCCTAAACCGATATGTGTTGCATTAAAGGTATACAATTATAAAATATGACAATTATTTTTTATTGACAGCCGTTACACATTGTATTCTGGGAACCATATTATCATTAGTTTGAAGTAAGAGATAAACCAAGAAACCCTGCTTCGAGTAGGCAGTCGCTGGGCCTTGAACTGAAATACAGTACTGACTTCCAAACAGCAGTCCGACAGACAAATATGAATATCCTCTGACATGTGTGTTTTGCTTCATTCAGAGTTTAAATTAAGTACCAAAAATGTATATTGCATTTATAATCTGAGCTGCATGTCAAAACGCTAGCTTTATTATTATATGCCCCATCTTGTCCCAGTCTTCTTCCGTTGTCTTCGCAGCACATCAGGTGGGCTGTCGATTGTCGAATGTAGAGGTTATCTTCATGATACATAGGTACTTGATCCTCCGGAATCGCCTCTGATGTGCGCACCTAAAACCAGAAACTTTCTTCTCGCATAGGATGTTCTGAAAATCCTCTTGCCATTGTACTAGGATTATACTCGTATGCCAGGTATTGCGGCACGAGAGCTACAAATACGTGTAGTTCACTTTGCCGACAAGGCAACATGTGTTTTGTATTTATCATAAAGAAGATTATACTGGCCTAATTATCCTACTTGATCTTTTGCTTTAACGACTGAAAACCGCAATTTGCAGCTAGCCTACCGACATGCCTTTCTACAATAGCTATACCATTTTTTGTTGTTGTTGTTGCAGAAGTCTCAGTTGGCGTTAACCTCTGGGGTTAAGTGATAATTCAAAATAAATTCTTGACGATCCAGACTTTGTTGAAGCGTCTTGGTTGTAAACCCACACACTGTGGGATTTTAAGTTACTTTGCCAGACTGGTGATTTACAAATTGTTAGAGATAGGTTAATATCTATACAGGAAGACTTACCAAGGATATGATAGATTTTCCAGAACCAATAGTTACAGTTACGTTTTGATATACTGACATGGGAAATGTATCTAAGTTTAGAATTGAGCAAAATAAGGTATTTTATGTAATTTGCCTAGCTAACGTTTCTTCTTCTTTTTCTGTATCGCTGCAGGTTTAGGCTAGTGAGCCTGTTCTTGCCTTTGAAGGTGAATTTGGTGCCTCCATCTCACTCCATTTAATATTTCCATGAAAGAATTTAAGTGAGGCAGATTGCTTTAAAGTTTCTGCCTTTTGGAAAACAATGCGGTTTATTATTTATTGGCTTTGTTCCACATTCCGAATCATAGTTCTAACATTGTTTGAGTAATTATAACTAAAAATAGATATAGAAAGAGAGAAGGAGGTGGAGGAAAATGTTTGAAGACTGGAAGAAAAGAACATCATGAGAAAGCAAAATATTTTTTTTTGTGAGAGCGAATGAAAAAGAAATGTTACCAAGTTTGGCCACTTCAGCATTTGCGAAGGAAAGAGCTGCAGCTAAGTACCATCAAACACAGGACCATTGAATATAATAATCTTTCTTATAGAGATTTAAATTAGAATCTGAGGCCCATAAACATAATGCCGGGCAAGAGCAGATACGGAACACCACCGAACAGTAATATCCACAGATAGTATCATTCAAATCTGAAATTTATTTCCACGTTACTCTTACTTACCAATTGATGAGCCGCCCCCGCTGGAGTTGATAAAAGTATCTCATTAATAACGAGGTCGTACTGTTGTAATTTTTTGTCGCAGGGCGTTATCTGTGAAGTGAAATCGGATCTGTCCTGTGACCAGATTCTTGGTCTTGTCAAGTTTGGTATTTTAAACTTTAAAGAGCCTAGCGGTTATATAACGCACCATTATGTTTAACATTTAAAAATTTTACGTGGTGCTCCCATTGCAATTTAAATGTTCTGTATGGACTTGCACGACATTACCAGATTGGCTTTGTATAACTGTGGTGGAGAGTGTTAACTGCGCGGTTCGCACTGAGAACTTATATAAAGCAGAGAAGTTTCGTTTTTAAATGGCTGATATACTTACACCATGGCCACTTAAACATAAACTCATAAATAAAGTTTGATTACAGGTAGCATGTATGGACGTCAGGCTCCTGTACAAACCCGTTTCAGTCCAAGCCCTGTACAGTCTATAATGGCATCTCAGTAATTTCAGCATTCCTAAGCTTGACCACCTCCAGTTTTGAGAATTACATATTCTGTGTTGGGATTCACATTATCCAGTTTTCGGACTTTTGTTTCCCACGAGTTTGTATGACTTTTGCTTGCTGCTAGGATACTTTTCTGACAAAATCATCTACATACGGAATTTGAAATCCATGTGCAATTCACAGAAACGCTTGCGCTTTAGGAAAGTTTGGCAATAGTGTGAAAAACTTTGTTTTGCGGGGGCTGCAATTTGAAAGGTTTGTGGTCTGTGGCAAATCCCCAGCCACGGTAGGTAAAAGTGATTTTGATCCAAAAGTTAAAGCCAACCACTCCCTTTGAGAATTGAGTAGACCTTAATGAGTATTTGGAAGAGCTTTTTTGCGACTTTTTCTCCAAGGACTTTTCGTGTAATACGGTCATGATTACATCGAGAAGTTTCTCTTGGGTCACAAAGGGAACCTTCATCTTTCCAGCGTAAGTCTAAACTCGCGATAGAAATAAATAACCTGGCTTAAGTATATATCGCCATTGATTTCAAGTAATCACAATTAATTTCCTATAATGAATAGTTTTACTTTCTTTTTTGTTTTCTTTTGGCGCAACAGCCCCCAGTGGGCCAGGGCCTCCTCATTCACGAAGCTTCTAGATCACACAGTACGACGTACCACAGTCGGTACGACTCCTCTGGACCAGGGGTCAGTTCGTGGCAGAGACCTCTTCCTGACAACACAAAACCCTCACAACAGACAGATATCCATGCCTCCCGGTGGGATTCAAACCCACAATCACAGTAGGCGAGCGGCCGAAGTCTTGAGCCTTAGACCGCGGGGTCATTGGGACCGGCCTAGAGTCACATTACCTTTCAAATTACGTGAGAGTGCGTTGTATATTTCTCAGAACGTGAAAACCTGTACTTCTGTAGCAGACGTATGCAGGTAAAATTTCTATATGCAGGCTCTATAATTTGGGGACAGGGCTGTGCCCCTTCTTGTAGGAAGGCACATCCAACAGTTCTAGAATTCGCCCCTAGGGCCAGCAATGCATAACAGTACAGATTTCTGCCGCTACTATGTGCCAAATTATAACTCTATTCTCAGTTAGTCAAGTCAGTTTGCAGACATAACTCTCTGCGATGCTTCTCAACAGTGTTTAGTTTGGGCGTGTTAAGTGTGATCTGCGAACTTCTAATGGATGATTCGTAATAACACCTTTGCCTTGTTTTTGTTTCCAACTCGTTGAAGACAGCATCGGAAAGTCAAGAAATGGTCAAAAGACCTTCCTGTGAGAATGCCACGAGAAAAACGCAGGATTTCGATGGATTTCCTCGATTCTAACTTTGGGAAATTTAATTGAAAGTTGTGAGCGTTCATGTCTTCTCTCCACGGGTCACATAGAAGAATGTGGAGAGATTTCGCAAAATTATCATAGAAAAGGGGCGTATTAAAATTTCGAGGATGCCGACAAGTTAGCCCTCTTGTATGAAACAGGCTAGTAATAAATAAAGTTAGAAATCTTCGGTGGATCTCAGCGAAGTTCTGCCTCCGTTGTTCACGAAAGAACAGAAGCACCGGGATTCGCAGTTCTCTCAATGGAAAGCCCACCCATTCCATATCGGAATAAATCGATGTTTTTGGGTCGAAAACCGAGGGCATTTGGTGAATTTTTGAAGTTGCGAGAGCATTGTTCATAAAAAATTTGTTCCCTAGGTCAAAAGGCTAAACAGCTTCATTTACCGGGAGGTTTAGCAACGTCTCAGGGAAAAACTTCAAAAATGATGGCGGACACCTGGAATTTCTTTATCAACACGACAGCGTGCCTGGGCAAAATACGGTACACAGTGTTCGGCTTCCAAAACAGTGACTAAGGCCTAACAATCTTTACTTGGTTTACTGCTCCCTTGTGAGTTCTTCTTGTTTTCGAGAGTGGAGTTGCAACTATGAGGCATACTCTACAGAATGTTGTTGACGTTCAGGAAGAATCGTTTACCTTAATAAACGTGGCTGGGGGATGTCAGTTCCAGCATTGTTGGCCAGAGCAATGGAAAACGCTGGACGCGTTGAATAAACTTAAGCTTATGCAATGAACGGAAGACAACAGAAAGCGTGTGTAATACAAGACGTGACATAAGTTACTGGATGATGCGGAAAGCATTATTAACCGGAAATTGAAGGAAAGGACCATTAAATTTAAATTTAATATTTTCAGGGTAAATTTCAGTAATCAAATGATAAATGTAGCAATATGAAGTGCGTTTATCTCAGTGTCGCGAATAATGTGATTAGAAGAAAAAGTATCAGTGCATTGCTGGTTATCTTCAGAGCTTATGTATGTCATATTATGTAAGGAGTCATGGACAGAGACTGGGAAGTGTGGTAGAGCAATCTGGACATGATATCAATTGATAAATTAAAATGGTTAGTCCTGTACATACGGTTGCTACTAAACACTTGCAGTATAAGTTTCTAATAACCCGAAAATTAAGGTACCCGAGAAAACGTCTGCACTGGAGGTGTCCGGTGTTGCAACTTCTGATCCACCTCATTATCGACTCTGTGAACATTTGTACAACTCTTATTTCCATAGGCGTGGAATTCCCGCCCTTTGCCGAAACACTGGAATTTCTGTTTGAACAAAATAGCTGATATTCTTTAATATACTGCACGAAAATTTCAATTTCGGTAACTAACACCAAACTATAGCGTCAAAAGTTTCGTTTTTTATATTCAATAATGCCGCATCCATAGTTATTATTATTTACAATCATGCTGTCCATAAACCTCGTATATTGAAGTTCCGTGCTACGACGTGCACGGAAATCAATCTGACCTCCATCGCTGGCTTTCCTAACACAGGCTATGGTGTGATACATTTTCCAAACAAAACAGCAATATCCTTGGTTTTATGACTTCTGAATTTTCATGTCTTAGGCCCCATGGCCTGCAGTTGGTGTCTCAGCTCCATCCTTTTTCACAAGGAATTTTGCAGCAGGCCAAATAGTTTGAAGTGTGATAAAAAAAATTTTCCCCCCATCTTTTAAGTTCCTCTCTCTGACTCATTTTTCTAATGGTTTTAGTGACCCAGTTGTCTGCAGTATTACGTGATCTGTCCCGAGTTACTTACTACAGTTCATTCAGCCTCTGTTTCCGCTTCAGCCAACCTTCCCAATCAGGTAGGTCCTACTATTTCACTGGTTTCCAGCACACATGCCAATGCTATAACTGCTCCAAATTAGCGGGCTACTGTATGAATTTCTTTCTTTTAGTAAATATGGATTCTAAGTAGAAGGTAGGCCATAGGTAAGTTTTTGTGACTTCCAGATCTTTGAAAATTTTCACAGGTACCTAATAAACGCTAATTCTACAACGAAACCATATTTAAAAAATGAAAAACAGGTGATCGAATTGCAGAATATCAGAAATAATGGCATATGAATATCGGACATTCTGGCTACCCATAATATCTAAAAAAAATCACCTTCCCCCATTGCAAAGTAATAAGTGGGGCATTTGGCGCTGAAATCAGACAGTTCTAACAGCTTGTCACATGATAGGTTTGAAAAGACGCTATTCCAAAATTGGCGGATATTATCGGGTTACTTCTTGGTATTGTTGTACGTGTAAATATTTAGGGTTCAGCGTCTTCTGAATCGAACCAAGGTCGACGTGCAGATTCATAAAGATCTGCACGTAGCAGCACACTGCTTGCGACTGGTATGCAGATCCCTACAAATTCTACTGAACGAGAAATATATCTGCAAATTTATGTGGATGCCTCTTTTTACTGCAACAGCAATTCCGCCTTTTCTTTCTAGAAAGCGGTAGCTCCTTTAAAATGGTAATATGGAATATAGAAATTCTACTGAGGTTTCACATATGTTTCTAATAGCAGAGTCATATATGCATGTACCCCATGCAAATGCTTTCTAAGGTCATAGCGCTGCCTCCAGCTTCTTTTGCACGAAATGTTAAGGCATTGGCAGGTCTATGGAATTTACTTAAACTTAGTTTCATCTTACTGACGTTCACCGTTATTTTTTCTGTAGCTCAAATGAAGTCCGTAAAAATACGCAGTACGAGTGTCTCGTCTTTCAGGGACGCCGTTCAGGAAAGAAGAGCTTATGTAGGCGACATGGACTCACAGACTTTACTTTACGTTCTGTTGACCGTGCATCTTCATATAATCTTGTAAATGAAACCAACTTGGCGCACGCTTTTATTCTTAGTGTATTTCGTCAATTTTATTTATAGCCTCTATATGTTTCGGACCTGTCCAGGTCCATCACCAGGAAGAAACTGTATTAGCTGAGAGTCTGGAATGCAGGATACACACTAGACTCTCAGCTAAACAGAACAACAAATACTTAGCTTCACATAAATAGAGTTTCCTCCTGATGATGGACTTGGAGAGGTCCGAAACTTGTACAGGTTACAACTAATTGACGAAATACACTAAGAAAACAAGCGTGCGCCAAGTTGGTTTCATTTACAAGATCACAGACTTGACTTTTATGTATTTTGCCATTGCTGTATGGAAGACAAGACATCAGACTGCTGGACAATTTTGGCTGCACCTTTTGTGCCTCTACCTGTATGAAACTAATGTGGTGTTTTGCTATACTGCTCCGCCTCCAAATATTGATCTGAAGAGGCGAAATTGGGGAGAAAATTCCTGTTTTCTCCATGCTAAAATTCGTCTGGGATTTTCTTCTCTACCTCACTCCTTTCTTGTGACTGTAGTCTCAGGAACAGAGGGATGTCGCCTTTCTTCTTCCTTCGGGCTGCTGCAGTTTTAGAACTTTGACTTGTTAAGATCTTTCGCCTTTGTGGGGCAATTCTTCTGAATGAAACCTCGCTTACAACACAAGAAGCGAGATGGATGTTTGCAGTTTGCCCAGGTGTGGCCAAATCGTTGTACATTTTAACATTACTTCAGGCCATTCTGGGTTTTTTGTGGCTCCCTTTTGATGGATATATCGCAAAAGTTAACCATTTTGAACGTTGCCTCTGATTTAACGGCTCTTGGAAGGTTGCCAAGAAAAGGGGAGATACGTGGGTTGGGTTTTTTCCTACCGAATTCTGTTTCGGATGGTCAACTGCTGGGCTTTTATGACTTCAAGGCCTTGCTCCACCAGACAGTTAGCTACGTTGTGTACGTCAGCTTCAAGATGCAGACGGCTTTATTTCAACCTTTATAGGCTTCTCGGTGTTGGGGATTAAATATGAAGTGACTCATGCTGTCAGTGACAAACTGAAAAGTGTGTTGTTTCTTTAGCTGCTATTTTGGTCCTAGTTCTAGTGTTACGCACTTCAACAGATCATTTTTCACATTTTTAAGATCATGCTGGAGAATGAATTGATTAACTACGCAGTTAAGTACGATGGACGGCGACATACATGATTTAATGATGATTCCTGCTTGTTTGAGGAAGAGTCCGGTTTTGCTGGTGGCTGTCTTTTTTCCTTAATTCTTATAATAAAACCAACTAGAGGCACCAATTTCTCAAATTTATCTTTGGAATAAAACTTTACATGTTTCGGACAGGGGAACTGTCTGAAAATGTAGAGTTTTATTCCAAAAATAAATTTGAGAAATTATTGCAGTCATTGCAAAGGTTAGGGAAAGATAAGCAGTGGGCAAACAGGCGGCACAGAGGTTAGACAGGCACAGATTTAACCTGAGTAAGCTAAATGAGCTGGAGGTTAGGAAACAGTATCAGATTGAAATTACAAATAGGTTTACAGCTTTGGAGAAATTGAATGAAGACGAGGATGTAAATAGGATTTGGGGGAACATTAAACATACTATCCAAACTTCAGCAAAAGAGAGTCTACGTATGCACGAATGGAAGCAGCATAAAACCTGGTTTGATGAAGAATGTTTAGGTTTTTTGGATCAAAGGAAACGGGCAAAAATGCAGTGGGTACAGGATCCATGCCAAAGTAATGTAGATAATTTGAACAGTGTAAGACGTGAAGTTAGCAGACATTTCAGGAATAAAA
>Ga0123354_10004647_pt1 | contig 19552 bp, 8 predicted proteins | sample TergutLab28metaG_2_FD_97872 | JGI IMG/M metagenome (GOLD analysis project Ga0123354, IMG submission 97872) | Labiotermes labralis P4 segment gut microbial communities from Petit-Saut dam, French Guiana - Lab288 P4 | ecosystem: Host-associated > Arthropoda: Insects > Digestive system > Gut ...
GCCATACACATATATGGGAGGCGGCTTGTGTTCCCGGGGCTGCTGGGCGCGGGGAGTACCCGCCGTAGCAGGGAGGTCTTCGTCAGACCTACGCATATCATCCTCAGAGAGGTGAGAGAGCTCGTCAAACCGGTTCCGAGAGGTGAATGGGGACGGAGCTGCCGTTTGAGACGTTTCCGGCGTCAGATGGGTCCACTTCCTTTTCTTGATAGTTTGCCAGTTCTGGTGGGGAGGAGTCGCGGGTCCAGGGTCCCAATTGACTGGGGTGGGGGCGTAATAGAGCGCGCACGACGGTGAGGAGGTTGGGAGAGAGGCGGGGACGGAGATCGCGAACGGAGCAGCGGCGGTAAGGGGGTCAAATGGGGACTAACCTTTGATAGTGAAGCGGTGGGGCCAAGCGCCATAGAAGAACTATCCTTCGTTGTTGAAGCAGCAGAACCGGAGTGTTGGCGGGGCGCGAGGTGTGGTGGCGACCGCAGTCACGGTTGAGACATCACATGTGGCCGATATGAAGGCAGTCGATTTAGTCAGCAGAAAATGTATGTGGAATAGTCAGTTAACCACCTGAGCGTCCAACAGCAAAGGACTGAGTTGAGGTAGATCGATAAAAGGAAGTAAACAAACAAAGTGACTGGGTAAAAGGAAAGCGTTAGCACGGAAAGCACTGGCAGCGTACACAAAACGAAGTGACTGTATACACGGAGCGACCATAGAACACGTCTGCACTGCACAAGAGACACCTCGAGACCCATTTAAACTTAGAATAAAAAATAGAACTTATGCAATACTGTAAGCGTGGCCTGCTCTTGGAATTTATGCAATGACATTGATATTAAATAATGAATTGTGATTATCTGTAGGCCGAACATTAGATGCTGCATGTATTTAACACTTTAAAGATATATCAGGACTGAGTCAAGTTTGGGTCAGTAAAAAGGTGTTCTAGATGGAACTGACGAAATCCATTATGAAGTCTATATACCGTGTGCTGGCGTGGCCTGTGAGTGAGATGTAAAGCGTCGCATTGTTATTTGGACTGCATCAGCACAAATTCAGACACGTACTTCTAATATTGACAGACTTTAGGGACTTTCCACTGTAAACCAAATGCTTTTAGAAAGATGGCTAGGAGAGTGATTAATGTGGTGAACTGAAGGAAATGTGAGTGGGTTGTGAATTATCTAAAAAGTGTTGTGAAGCGAAGTAAAGTGAAGTGAAGTGTAGTGAAGTGAAGGGGGTTAAATCGGGGCGTACCGTGAAGGGTATGTATGGTTGGAGAATTGAACTGAAGTGGAACTCCTGTTAAAATTGGTGTGCTATACCTGTGGAGTAACAATATCAGAAACTAGGTACAGTACATTATCCCCATTTTGTTGCTTTTCCTAGGTGCATTGCTGCTAACTGTAGCTGGCCTTTTGTGTATTGTGTTATTACCTTATATGTAGCTTTGTTACCTCATGTGTATTGTTTAACTATGTGCATATTGCTGTCTTATACTCGTATACTGTAGTTGCCAGATTGCTGGCTAGAAGTCAGTATCCGGAAGGTCCGCCATAAATCCTGCATTGACTGACGTGGGCTCAAACACGAGCCTCCGCGATGGCCGTTCGCCGACCAAGGGCTTAAACCGTGGCACATCCTCGAAAATCTATTAACGTTGTTGCTATACGCATGGCAAATAACAGGGTAAATTATAGTCGCTGTAAGGAAACGAGAAGATCCTAAACGGTGAAAACCAAAACTAGAGCCTTTGCTAGGACGCGGAGTAAACCCATCACTTGGGAAAAGCCAAAACTAGCGCCGTTGTTACGATGTGGGTCAAGCACAAAAAGTTCGCACCCGAACCCCAGCGCAGCCGCAATACTAACCATAACGAGCAAGGTGGGTTGCGTTCGAGAGGTGCAAAGTTCGATTTTCGGCCTGGGACAGAGACGACGCTCACGGCGTTTCGTGGTTTTACTCGGTTCTTACAGGCAACTTGCGGGACAGTACCTCAAATTCATACACATCAGCTTTCTTCCGCATCTTTTCGAACTCATGATTTGCTGATCACCCTGGCATTGTGCCCTTTCTTCGCTAACCTGAATCAGTGATAACTTTGTTACATAAACCACAAATAATTACCGTAAATACATGAAAGTAATTTGTTCATGTCCTCACCCTTCGCTCTTCCAGTCGCCCTGTTAAATGCTTTACACCTACAGCTATAACATCGTCACGTGACTGTCTACAAATAAAATATCTAGACAAATGAGCTGTCAAGTACAAAATATGTGTATGCGATAGTCAGCAGGTCTGCCTTACGTAGTGGCACTTATTGTGTTGAAATGACGTCAAGTAATGTAAGGTTGAGGTACAAAAACAGGTTTTGTTTCCTACATACGTCTATAGAACTATTTGAAAGCTTCTAACTCCCGTTTAATAGGTTAACGTGGCACTTTTCTTTCCAAAGAACTTGAATTTTTTTTACGCATGGGTCTAGCGTCCGATGGCTAAAAGCATCAATGGGCTGAATAAACTGGCGGACTTGGCGTACGTAAGAATTATTTGAAATAACCGAACGTTGTGTTTTAGTGGCCGTTACTTATCTTAAGGCAGAAGCAGATTGTAGATTATATTGCGGATCGGGGGGGTATTATTGTTGAATTTCTCTCGTGTAGCTCTTCCAAGTACGGGGCATGGTCCTATAATGTTTGGGCGATATTAATAATGCTGTCTGTCGTCATGGACTTTTGCCTCGATATCTGACACCTTTATGGCGATAAGCAATTAGTCTTAAATATTTAGACATTCATTAATAGGGTGGCGCAGTTGGTTGAGGCACTGCGCTACAAGCCGGAGGGTCGCGGGCTTGATTCCCGATGTTGTCATTGGAGTTTTTTTTTGACATAATTCTTCCGGCCGCTCTGTGACTGGGGCCGACACAACCGCTAGCAGAAAGGAGTACCAAGGATGTTAACTGGGAATCAAAGGCGGCCGGGGAGTAGGGCTGACAATGTTACCACCGACATGTGCCGATTGTCTTGAAATATTGGAGCCTCAACCTCCTGGAAACCTCAGGACCTATCCAGGCCAGTACTGGGTTTGCTTTACCATTAACATTTCTTCGTATCAATCAGCATTAATTTTCTTTCACTTGTTGCAAAATTATCCTGTTTAATATGTAGGCATGTCTTTCTTTCTTGTAACAATGCATAAGGTTTCCTCAAGTTTTCCATGCAAAAATTACGACGTATATCGATAAATTCATGTATCGACGTCATTTGACATCTGTAATAGAGGAAAACAGGCGAAGTTGCCCCACTGACCAATGATGTCCTACAATCAGTTTCTTCGAAACCTTACATTACATTGTTATATGAGGCAAGCAGCTTGACGTAAAACTTAACGTATTTTAGCAGGCTATTCTTTAATTATTTTCTGCCTGTTTATCCTTACAGTAATTTTACCAACATTTTGCGCGAAAGAAGAATAGACGTTTCTGTACTGTTTTCCATCGTTACGAATTTTCGCAAGCCATTACAGACTCACATGATCAGCCGGGGCTTCTTTGCTCCACATTTGAGTACAGTCGCCCCACTGAAAGGTGGGTAAATATTTCCCACTGGTATTTTAACTTGCTTGGTTGATCTGTGTTCACACATCAAACTTTAGACTGCATTTTCATTGATATGTTAATGGAAGACTAGAAAATTGTCACTAACCTACTAAAATATATTTTATTTTCCAATGTTATGTGTTAAAGAAGCTATTAAAGTGGCACGTCCTCACTCCTGCGGCCGTCCATCCATCAACACCCATCCAGGTTTTTCAGGAAGAAAGGCCAACCAACATTTTCATGGGAAGTACCTCCCACCAAAATTATCAAAACCAGAGTCATCAAGAGTAACGAAAAGTTTCGATGGAGAGGTTCTCACTAGTTCGTCTGTCATCCAGAAGATGAAACAGAAAGCCAACATGTGAGGAGTAATTTCCAAAAAATGGTTCACAATCTGAACTAGAGCAATTCTGATACAAATGATGACAGCGACTGCTGTAAAGAATGTAAGGAATACTACTATATGACAAAAGAATGAAAATGGATAAAATGTTCAGTCTGTAAACGTGGCTGCATGTAAACTGCACAATTTTCTCCAAAACCTGCATCGATTTTGGAAGTAACAACCGTTCTAGGAATCTTGAAACACGTAAGAAGTCTACCAAAAAAAAAAAGTAGGAATGTGTCTCATAGTGATACAGAAGACAGATTATTGTACTTGATTACAATAGCACAGTGGTTAAGGTGTTGCACTACAAATTGGAAGGTCGCTGGTTCGATCCCAGCTGGTGTCATTGGAATTTTTCATTGACATAAAATCCTTCCGATCGCACTATGGCCCTCAGGTCGACTCAGCCCCTAACAGAAATCAGTACCAGGAGCATTTCCTGGGGGTAAAGGCGGCCGGTGCGTAAGGCTGACAACCTTAACACCATCCTGTGCCGTTGTCATGAAATCTGGGAACCTTGGCTTCCTGGAACCCTCTGGGACACTCCAGGCCTGTAACGTGAGTGCTTTTTTACAATTTTGTTTACTACAAATTTATTATTTTGTATTGCATGCCCTTGTAATTTTCAATGCTGTCAGGGAGCTAATTTAAATTCACTACAAAGGAACTAACCGTTTTCCAGCAGAGACTCTACCATACCTATCACACACTCGGATATAATTCGTATTGCTGTATAAAATTGTAAAAATCTGTCAGAGTAAGAGGTGGGGAATCATGGCCCATTCTCCTCTAATTAAGTTTTCATCACAATTTGCTACCACAGCAACAAATATATGAGATATTAAATACTGGCAGAGAAGAGCAAAATAAATTCACTGAAGACGTCTAGGTTAAAGAAAAAAACATTATTTGCCAAGCAAAGTTTTTTATGTGAGACGTGGATGTTTCACTGACGGAGAGTTATTGGTATTACTTACAATAAATCGTTTGTTGCCTTTAGACGTGAAAAGGTGGGCATATTGCATTGTCTACAGTTTGGAGACCTTTCAGATATCTGTTAATAATTAAATGGAAACACACTCAAGTTAATTTACATGTTTCTCTTGGGCCGCTGAGCTAAAGTGTAAACCCCTCCCCCAATTTTAAGTAGAGGGCACGCCCTGCCACTGGCTTAGTAAATTATTTACAAAAGTATAGTTAAAATATTTTGATCTAGTATCAAAATTTCCTTACAAATTTACACCCATATCAGTTATTAGAAATGAAATTCAATGACATTGGAATGTGTTATGTCAAATACAGGATTAAATATTTGAATAAAGGTAGACCAACTGGATGTCACTTGACATAATAAAATAAGTGACATCAAGTTGGTCTACCTTTATTCAAACATCAAGATGATGCACGGTCCAATACGCATAAGATTCACAGGATTAAATAATTAGAGGTATATTTAGGCCTGTTGCTGGGACACATATGTCAGATTAATACAGTATTAGTTTGAATTTGATATGCCCTCTAATTTAAGACACACTCCACTTTTAAAAAGGGATTTTAAAGAACAAAAAATGTTCACTCTGTGAAATTACTACTCTTTTAGCGAAGCCACTTCTTTTTCGAGTAAAACCAAGTTTTAGAGAATTCCGATGAGTGAGTAATAATAATAATAATAATAATAACTCGGCTTACAAGAGACTTCCTAATTTCCAGTTCGGAAAAATGCGAAAAAGATGCGTCTTGAAATTCAAAGTAATACGGTATTTTGGGTGGCGACTTTTGCTGAATTTCAAACCATTCTTACCTGAAGGTACTGCCACACGTCGAATGAAACAATTGCTAAACCATTAAGTTTCTAAATATATAACATGACTTGTTAAGACAGCGCTTTACCGGGGTGCTGATAAGTCCTTAGCCCGACCAGGAGGGATACAAGCTCGGAAGCATGTCAGGGACGCGCACGATTTCAACAACGTCGAGACGCGAGCTATCATCAAGTTTTTTTTCTCCCGCAAAGCAAGGCGCCGAAGGAAATTCACTACATTCTGACAGAAACATTAACTTGTTTCCTTCCTGATCGGGCTAAGGACTTATCAGCGCCATTGTATACCTGTAAAATGGCAAGTAATGGCGAGAGAGATTTTTAGGTCAGACGAATCTGACAAAAGCACCCTGAATATTCCCGAAACGTCATGCGACTTATCGTGTATTGCAGTCGGAACTGGTAGGTCAACTGTTACATTTGTTCCTAAGAGTTTTAGCGCAAATAAGGGAACACATGCCTCTAGCCCATTGAAGCTAATAATTCATTGTTTTTCAGGCAGACAACCAAGTAGCCAGTCAGTCAGTCGATCAGTCAATAAATAAATAAATGAAAATAAAAAATAAATAAATAAATAAACCAATCCGTCTGTAACTGCAAATGTATGAATTGAATGGTAAAAAAATAACGTTGGAATCAAGACACAAAATTTTCGGAAGATGTCACTTCGTCATTATATTTCTCCGAAACGAATCTTAGACGTAGGCACTACAGTACACGTGGAGAACATAACCTCAATTTTAATCGCCATTGAAGCCGTAAGTCTCAAATCTAAGCTTCTTTTTCCTTCTGGTATTTGTACACAAATGGACGCAGGTGTGTGTATAATTTTCTATGAATCTCTTTAACACGAATGAGAATTTTACGATTTATGCCACGTGTAATCCGACTCATGCTAAGAAATTATTTATGTAGACCTTCTAGTAAATGTCGTAAAATACTGCCCTCCTTCCATAATTTAAACAAATGTCTTTCTACCTGCAACTTATCTCTTATCACTATCGCCTATTGTGTTTAGTGCATGAGTTGCTTACTTTGTGTTAAACTCAGCCAGTTTCATTTCATAATATTTTGCACCGTGCTGCGGCAGTGTTGCCCAGGGCTCTCGTCAGTATCAGGTGAGTCTACAATGAACCAAATAAACGCCATGTTCTGTTGTCAAAATTACCTCCAGTGTTACCTTCAAAGGCGACGAATTTTTTATCTGAGCTGAAAGTTTTTGAAATGTAAATGATTTAATCTATTTCTACCGGGGTGTGGTGTTGACCACCCACCCCCTAAGGAATGCCGAGGCAAAAGAATGAGTAGAGTTGTACATCTACTCCCCCTATGGGCCATCATGGCCTGCTCTAGGGTGAACTTTGTTTTTCTTATTTCATATCCTATCATTTGAAAGAACGTACTGGTGATTTCAGAAAACTAATTTTAAATAACAAGTGAGATATGAAGATTTTTTACTATTGGACTTTAGATATGTTCTGGTGGAACAAACAGCCAGCTAGAGTGTTACTTGATATTGTGCATGTCGTCTGTGTTCGATGATTTAAATCTTCTGGGATGTTACGCCGCCATGTCTGGTAACGTGTTGTTTGGTAAATAGTTACCCCCTGTTTCGAAGGGCCGTAGTGTCCACCGGACCTCACACCCGACCACCATACTCTGTCACAGATCTCCTTAGGACTCCAAAGCCCCGCCCAGAGATAATATCTTCACTCCCACTGGCTGCTGCATTTCTCACCATTTTCAACCTTTTCATTTACTCATCGTACCAGCAGTGGCGCAGCTAGGTTTCTGGCGCCCGTGGCGTGTAATCACAAGGTCGCCCCTAACAGTTATTATGAACGTTAAAAAAATTGCCAGTTGTTAATTGAATTCACTTTTATTTGTGTCAATAACGTAAAATTTGTTGAGTTCATAAATACAAAATTCTCTTTTAAAGTATTTATTTTTCTGCCAATTTTGCTGCACTTATTTACTCTGGCACCCAGGGTCTGCTGCACTTCTGGCCCCTACACCAAACTATGTCTCTGCTAACAATACAAGTAGAAAGGTACAAACTACGTGTATGAAGCTTGTCACTACTTAATTTTCTTCATTAGTTCTTAGTTTTAAATTTATGATGGCCGATTTCTTCCACAGACCTCTGTACTAACACAGCACTTATAACACTGGAAACTCTATTTTATACAATGTTGTATGTTTCTGTGTGTCTTGTAGTTTGAACTGAAATGGGCAGAAGGTGGTTGTGTTTTCTGTTGGTATTCATGCTGTGCACAGAATTCAGGGGCGACGGTGCTAGGATCTTGGGCATCTTCCCAAGTGCATCTCCCAGCCATCATATTGTGTATCAGGTTATAATGAAGGCACTGGCAGCCCGTGGGCATCAGGTGACTGTTATCAGTCCTGATCCACTCAAGGTCAGTCTAATATGCAAAGATGTAGTTCAGTAGTCAACTACACTGGCTGAAGCTCAAGGTGGACACCTCGAGCATTTTCTTTAATCTTCCGGAAGTCGTCATTTGGAAATCACACTTCAGAAGGCCTATGTAGCATGTAGCATGTAGCTTTTTTTTATATTCAGGTGTAAATTTTCCTTCTGTATGGCTGATCGTGCATTTTTCGTTCGGCCTGTATATGTATAGGTATTGTGTAGAACATAAGGTATACATAGAATATATATGTGTATATATATATATATATATATATATATGTATTGTACCTACAATATTCATAGCCATATGCAGTATACTGTACCGTTATACGTAACCGTAGATATGGAAATTTAATTCAGTATGGAAAATGCTTTTACTGGTATGAAAAATAACTTTTGAGAAAAAAGTCTCATTTTAAAATTACGTAATTTAATATTCCACAAGTAGGGGCGTGTCCGTAGGTTCATATCTAAAAGTGAAAGGGTGAATGTGTGTGCTGTTTCAGCTCTGCAGTTTCCTTCCTATATTCGTATATAGGCTAAGTTATTGTGTCGTATCCGTTAACGCACCTTTCAATCTCTTGTAATTTAGTTTACTGAAAGCTACATAAATTCAAGTGAAATATATATTATTACTTCTGAATTTCCCGGAGCAGATAATCAAAACTGATTTGTATTCTCATACTCACTGCTTCTTCCCCGGTCTGGGAGTTCCTTCGGTTTAAGCTGTGCTCTGTTTGATTATTCTTTTTGGCAGTCAATCCAAATTGTTCTGCCAAATCCTCAGTGTTTTTGTTGTGCGTAGTGATTGTATTTTTAATTATTCAACAAATAATCATTATCGTCTAGTCCAGTCCATCCTTTAACGGTTCATACATGGGCTGCGCGGAAATTATCCGTCTATTTTGAATATCTGGAGAACCGGTCGAGTGGTCTTAATGTAACTTGGCAGCCAGTGAGAGGAGAACTTACTGCACATCCGTGAACAGTCACTCTTCCGTGGGGCTAGTCAGTCGGCTGTGAGACGCCGTTGACTGAGCTTGTGTATCACATCCCTACAGATTTAATTATATTTACGTCCCTTTATTCATTTGTCCAACATTCTTTTCTGTATGGCAAGGTTAGTACGTTGACTGACTACAGTAGAAACAATAATTGCTGTGCTTGCCTACAGTACCTGAATATAGGCCCACAGTACACAAGATCATTTAGCCAATCCGGCCACAACCTTTCTGATGCCATTACAAGACAGGTAACGTTGGTGTAACAAAACACTGTGGCACATTCGCTTAACCGTTGTTGTTATGAAATCGCAACAGTGCGTTTCCTTTTATTGTTTTTGACATAAATTCGTCTTCCAACAATATAAAACTGTTTACTTTTGCCTTGGAAAAGCAAAAATGGTCTCTTTTTGCATCGTTGCCGAACCACAAAATATTTCGTACTGCTTTCAGCTGTATAAACGTACGTAGGCCTTCGTTTAAAGTTCCCTATGTTTATGTTTGATTTTAACCAAATTATGAGTTTAGTGATAGATTTTCATAGACGTTGCCAGTATCAAATTTCACCAAAATAATTGAGTGGGATCCGCGCTGATACGTGCGGGTAGACAGACGGACGGACAGATATGAATCTAAAAGGTTTTTTTCGCTATTTATCCGGACATACCTAAAACTCAGGCTGGACACATGTGCTTTATACCAGGTACCCAACAGAGTATATTCATAAACAACCGACCGTTAAGCAATACATCACACAACAAAAGATCTACCTTCTGAAAGCCGAACTCTGTTACAGTTGTGTGCTTGAGAACAATTTTTATTGTTGCTAAGAGATCTACGTTGGATTTTTTTTTATTGAATCAGATTTACTATTTTAAAGGACTTTTCTAACACATACCATAACTAACATCACATCGTTTTTTGATTGTTAGTTCATAGTGACGCCAGAGATGACAGAAGTACTGAGGTTTAAGTTTATGTATAAATTGCATTACAGTGTGTAATTGCTTCAATTTGTGTGAAAGAGTCCATACATGTCTCAAGTTCTATGAAACTATTTAAAGTTCAACTGCATCTACTGTAAATATTGTGTAACGTATGAAGAAGGCTTGCAAAAAATAAGCCGAAACATGTCGTCTATTTCTGTATGGACATAACACAGTGATAAATGTTGTGTCAAATGAAAATTAATTCTTCTCAATGCATTAATTTTTTTTCATTGCTTTACTTCTCACGATTCTTGTAGTTTAAATTTTGTTTGAAATATCACTTTCATTTTTATCACTTGGCTTTGATCTAGGCAGAGTTTTTATGATTTTAAATCGATCTATATGGAGAAAAGTCTCCCCTCACTAATCTTACCTGTAGGTTATTGCACATCCTGCATAATAGAAATAAACTATTTGCTGTCGTACAATTACTAGTAATTTAGTTCTTACTGCAAACTTGGCTTCGAGCACCATAAATGTTTTTTTACTACAAAGTATCAGATATACAACGCGGTTCAGTAGGAAAGGTCGCTATTTCGGGAGGTTATAGTATCAGATATTTCGAAAATAATTCTTTAGAACATGTGTCTGAATTCTGAGTGGCGACCCACATATAATTCATAGAATATACAAATACAAAATCTTTGTGAGAGGTAGTAAGAAGGAGTAATAATTATTTAACTGTTAAATTTTTCTCTTTAATTTGGTGTTTAAATGACAAATTCGATACACAGAAATGACAAATTTTTATATTTCAAAATAAGTGTTAGCAAATCCCCCCGTCAGCCTCTATGCACTTCGCTACTCGTGGGCGAAGATCGCGCGTTGTTCGTCAGAGTTGATTTTCACGTTTCTTATGCGGGCAGCTGCGTTGAAAATGCGAGGGAACAATTCGTCTCGTGTATCCACTTATTTTTGTAAATTCGGCCGTTCATCCAAACCCACAAAAATCTAGCAGATTTAGTTCTGGAGATTCAAATTGGTCTTCTTCATAATCATGAGGTTCGTCATCCCCGTTGTGTTCTATGACATAACTAATGTACAGTGTGTGTACTCGTCTAACACAACTATATTTATTGGTAGAATATAAAGTATTTTCTACATAAAGTACAACTACATGTTTCGGCGCTTGATAAAGACCATCTTAAGGTTGTACATGAAATACTTATTAAGCAGTCTTCTTCAGAAACAATTCACAATTAGACACGTGTTCGTGTGAAGTTTTTTTTACAATGACACTTTTTCTTCTTATAAAGCGCTACAACCTGTGTAAGGTTCCGGCTTACTCAACCACTTTCTTCCAACTATCTCTATTCTGTACTATTTTCTTCCAATTGCTTACGTTCATGCTCGTTATGTCTTCCAAAACGTCGTCTTCCCAATGTGTTTTAGGTCTTCCAATTGTTCTTTTAGACATGGGTTTCCATCTTTTGATCTTCTACACATTATTATATTCGGCCATGCGTTCAACATGGCCTAGCCAGTTTAGTCTTTGTTTTTTAATAAACCCAATTATATTTTGTCCTTTTAATATTTCGTTGATTTCTTGATTAGTTTTAATCCTCCAGTAACCATTATCTGTTCTAGTAGGACCAAATATTTTCCTCGTGATCCTTCTTTCGAAAATCATTATTTTATTAATCACATTTTCTTTAATTACCCATGTTTCGGAAGCATAAGTTACGACTGGGTGCGTTAACGTGTTATAAAGTTGTAGTTTGACGTTTCGGGATATTAATTTTGATGTGAATAGTTTTTTATGGGCATGGTATGCACTATTTCCTGCTGCTATTCCTTCTTTAATTTCCTCCTCAATGGAGTTGTCAGTATGCACCATTGATCCCAAATATTTAAATGAATTTACTTGTTCAAACTGTTCTTCTCCTGTATTTAAATAAGCATGCTGGAATATTTTCCTGGTACAATATAGGCACTGACGCTGTCTTCTCCAAATATATTGAACTTTTCTCCTGAATCACCCTGTATATTTCACCAGTCTACATAGGCTGTAATTTGATCGCTTTTAATTATCCTTTGTGTCTCAAAACACGATAATGAGCGATCGGTAATACACTGTTCTTGTGAGTTTATGATTCATGGATATAGCGTCTCTCTTGATTTTCTCAGAAACTCCTCAGTACAGTCTAAATGTTAAACGAACTGCAGATGTTGTGTCAATATCTGTAATTTTTTACATTTTTTGCCCAGGAACCTACTGAGAACTACACGGACGTAGATCTATCCTTCACGTATGACTACGTGCGTGAGAGATACAACTTCACGGATTACCAAGGCAAAACTGCATTCGGTTCAACTTTGGGGTTTTCTCTGACAATGGGATTTCTGTGCCAGTTGCAGCTGGGGTCACCCCAAGTACAGGAATTCATAACGTGAGTAAAATCAGTCTGACACTCTACGCTAACTTACCGTAGTTTCAGTGTGTACGGCGCGGTTTTTTCCTAGAGAAGGTCGTACAAGAAGCTTTGTTTTGTGGTCACCCGGTGCGTCTTTTATTTACGAAGGATATTAAATAAGTAAGTTTCTTTGTGCCACAAAAGTTAAATGAGAAGTGATTACAGTTTCAAGACGCAAATCGTTTATTCCACTGAAGTATCATTATTTCTCATTATAATCTCTGAGAGTGTTGAAGCATTTGTCCCATTTAAAGATTCAGTTCCGTTAAATTATGGCCTTTGCATTCGCAACCATTCACGAACAGCCACATCCACTTCCTCGTTACTATGGCATGTGGAGATTATTTTAAAAAATTAATATATTTCAATGAAGTGTTTGCAAATATAAATTTGCAATGACCTTTTTCAAGTTTTCGTGTCGTAAATTTTGAACACACTTCGTAAAGTTCTGTGACAGTGTATAATCACATTTTTTCTAGGTAAGAAATGGAAAATACAAAGACCAATTTTTAGTTTTTCTATCACAAACATTGTATGTCTTAGGCACCGGAACTATAGTGATATTTAAAGACACGGTTTCAGCATAGCAAGTTGAGAAGAAAATAATATTGGGACGTATAACCAAACGAAATGGGCGATCCCACCTCATAACCTGATAGGCAGTAACTTTTTTATTTCTAAAATTTTTCCTTTTTTTGTGGCCTATAATTTCACTTGTGATGACAGTAATCGCGACTTGGTACACATGGCTACGTGTTTCAGTAACGGTTAGATCTTTCAGAGCATATCACTAGCACTGATTTTCATGTTGGGCAGCTTCTCTGTAACTAACGGATTAACTTGGGAAGTTCGCGGTGGAAATAACCTCTTGTGGGAGCAATGGTCGCTAAGCTGCTGAATGAATTTTATTAGATTTTATTGAGTTTAAAAAAAAAGCAGGTCTCACCTTTGTGTGAAAGGTAACATTTCTTGTTCACACTATCTAATGGTGCACTAGGTGAAGAGTGGTGAACTTCATGTCCCAGCTACTTTATCTCTGGAGAAAGAGCCATTTTTAGCCATTGGACAGGAGACTGGGAGGGCCTCAGAGCTGGCCTGGTTGTTCTAAAGGAAAGAAAAGCTCTTGCTCAGGCTGGAATTAACGCAAGATTTTTCTGCCCTAAACTGATTTTGAATGTGTCCCTTCTCACCGTGGTATGTACAGGTTTGAAAGTGAAAAAAACGCACAAGTAATTTGGTAAACCCGAAAACACAATACTTTCGTGAAGTAAGCGTAGTTAGAAAGGGAATACTAACGTAGACCTCCAAGATGTAGTGCACGTGGGTCTGTGAGCCGGGCTCACTTAGCACAGTATGGGGTACGATGGCTTGTTGTCGCGGTACTGAATTAAGCATGTTTAGTGTTTTGAACATTGTCCATTCTGTGCCTTTGTCTTGTACACTACAAGTTCTTTCTAACAGGTTTACGTCCTTTTTCTCCTCAACACAGAAACTGGCGAAGTTTTCGAAACGTCGGAGTATAAAGACCAAGACAATAGGCAGTATCCAAAACATTAGCCAGGCTTATCGTAACAAGCCTATCATTAAATACCTTTGAAGCTGAATCTCTGCCGAACCGTTGGGTAATTTCTTTAGACGGTTAAGATGGGTTGGATTCTCAAAAACTTCGCTCCCTGCAGTCACTTGTGAACATTCACCCATCAACACATAATTCTAGTGTGACACTTCAGAGAACATATCGTGAATTTTGTGCAAATAATTCTTCGATTATTTGAGCAACTATTCAAGTATGTAGAAAAACTTGCTCCATGTGTTAGTTCTATCTACCTCTCCGGTTTTTTAACAGCTGTCGCCGTCTTCCGGAAACCAAACGCCATTCCTCTCTTTATCTCCATTGATCTGGTTATAAATTTCTTGTTGTCATGTACTCCTTCCATCCACGTTTTTCTTGGACGTCCTATTTTCCTTCTCTCCCGTGGTATCCAATCCATAACTAATTTTGGTATTCTGTCCTCTGGCATCCTTTTGATGTGGCCATACCATTGTAGTCTTCTATGCTCTATGATATCTCCATGTGTTAGTTACCAATGATTTTTAGGCTTGCAGTTGATTCGAAAAATAACAACTCCACATAACAGAATCCATCTCAAGAAGCCAGCAGATGTTCAGCTAACGCAGAAGTTCCGCACATTTTACTCAACCCGAAGGCTGAAGACCACCCCGCCACTTATCCCTATCTTGAGCCAGACAAATCAAGTTTACTCCCTCCAATCCTATGTTTAAGATCAGTTCTAATATTGTTTATCAAACTACAAGAACGTCTTCAAGTTACTGTCTTTCGTTTTGGTTTTGTTACCAGACGTTTCTACATACTTCACTTATTCCGTACGTGCTACTTTCCCAGCCCATCGCAATATCCTTGATTTTGACATTAGTACGAAGTATAAAAATTACGAGGATCCTCTACTTGCAATGTTTTCCAAAAACCTATTACTTCCATCCTCTTAGATCCAATATACTCATCAGCCCTCTGTTCTGGAACACCCTCGGTCTGTACTGAGTACTATATAAAACATGATGAAAAATATGTTCTGCGTAGATTTTCAAGGAGGATATTGTAAATGGCGGTAAAGGCATTATACGAAATAAGTTATTCCTTGTTCATGTTGTTCACTAAAGACACCGTGCAGTCTGGTAGATGTTTACATACGTTGCGAAGGAACATTCTGCCTCAACTTCATGGTCATTTCCTTCCTTCAGTGTCTAGATGCCTGTACCAAACTACACTGCAGTCTTTGTAGTCAAAACCTGCAGTCGTGTACTTTTGCAGAGCGCACCCGCGTTCCAGCAGGAGTTTTGATCTGGTGTTCCTGGAGCTCAGCCGATACCAGTGTTACTACGGCCTGGTGCACCACGTTGGCTCTCCTCCTGTCATTGGCATTCGGACTGTTGGCGTCACCAACCCTACACTGGCTGCAGTGGGGAATCCCAACAATCCTGCATACTTCCCAGACTACTATCTCCCCTACACCAGTAGCATGACTTTCTTCGAGAGGTTGCACAACTCTCTGTACTACGTGTGGTACAGGTATTTATGGTGCTCTAATGCATGCAGTCGTTAGCGGTATTTATACGCATACACAAGCGCGCGTGTGCACGCGCACATGCGACATTGCGTGATTTTAAGCCAGTGTATTAGAGTCTTATTTTTAATGTCATTTAAAGACGCTATCAATTGCTAACATTATATGGCGTCGGTGATATATGAATATTCATGAATGAATGAATGAATGAATATGGAATGTTGGTGGAATTATACTGACAGGCGAAAGTCAGTACCAAAGTCCAAGTTGCACTCCTGGTTAAGAAGCATTACATTACTTTACTCTTGTAACAGCTGATGAATAAATAAATATAAATAAATAAATAAATATATATATATATATATATATAAGGTAAAGTGATCCCGTTACAGGCCCGGTGTGGCCCAGAGGGTGGGTAGAGGTATAGCTCTACTCTTCCATGACCACGGCAGTAGAAGGGGGTGAGTGGTCAGCAGCACGCCCCGGCCGCACTTTACCCTCGGGAAAGACCCGGTGCCCATTTTACAGGAGGCTGGGTGGGCCACAGGGCCGGTCTGGACTGGCGGAAAATCTCGTCCCCACCGGGATTCCATCCCGGACCGTCCAGCCCCTAGTCAGTCGCTATACCGACTGAGCTACCCGGCCCATATATATATATATATATATGTGTGTGTGTGTGTGTGTGTCACTATGCGTGTTATACAAGCAACATAAATGTAAGGAGTCTTGCCACCATGATTTCTTCAGGTAAATGGAAGTGGGGTTTTTAACGACCTGCTAAGTTTTGGGATTTAATATACTCAAATGGTCATTTGGAAAGTCAAGAAGAAGAAAAGAAGAAGGAGGCGGAGGAGGAGGAGGAGGAGGAGAAGGAGGATGAGGAGGAGAAGAAGAAGAAGGAGAAGGAGAAGAAGAAGAAGAAGAAGAAGGAGGAGGAGGAGGTTGAATAACATTAAGCTTGATCTAAGGGAATTTCAATCGAATCTATGTCGTTGTGCTGTGACATATTGATATGGTGTATATTACCGTCAAACACAACAAACCTTTATTAATATTACCAATAAATGCCACATGTCTCGGTCCTTAAGGACCAACATTAGGATCTAAGGGAGATGGATGGAACTAGCGCAGGATTAATGATCTAGATTGCATGGGTTTGCGGTAGTGTTTAGTATGCCTACACTTACGTGTGCAGAAAAGTATTTTGTCGATCTGTGCCACTTGATGCGACGATGTTTCACACAGGTTTCTCTACCACACGGTGCAGATGCCAGTCAGTGAGATGATTATGCGCTATTACTTCGGTTATGATGCTCCGTCCGTCTGGGAGGCTGAGAACAACATCAGTCTTGTGATGGTGAACAATCACTGGAGCCAGAGCTACACCCTGCCCTTGATGCCGTCCATCATACAGCTTGGCAGCATCCACATCCAAGAGCAACCAAAGCCTCTTCCTGAGGTCAGTTGAGAGGATCGCTCATTTTGCTGCCGGTTAATTCTGTTACTCGCTCATGGACATACCTTTATTCTACATCTCCATTAACGTGTTTTACCGCCCTCTCCACTGTGCTCATGCGTGGGTGTGTACTTGTACGTGTACGTGTACGTGTACGTGTACCACCAAAAGCTTATTTTACGCCCTAGTCGTGTTCCTGGAAAAGTGGGCGTAAAATAAAAACGGCGTAAATAAGAAATTATATACCCACAAAAGAGACAAATGCAAATAAAAACAGCCAAATGTCGTTAAACAGAAAATGGGAAGGCGTAAATTACGACGTGGTGTAATTGGTAGAGGGCTTTAAAACAAAAAGTCGCAAAACAAACAGGTGTAAAACAAAACCACACACGCATACAGTGTACCCGTAAAGTCATGGTGTGGATTCCGTTGGTTCTTGCTTAGCTATAGGCCGTTGTAGAAAGTTTACAGAAGTCTTAAATGAAACAAGTTTTCCAAGCGGCGCAAATGTAGTTGGGGTGGACCAGGTAGCGTAGTCGGAATAACGACTGGCTGGGGGCTGGACGGTCCGAGGATCGATTCCCGGTAGTGGTGAGACTTTCCGCATCTGTCCAGACCGGTCCTGGGGCCGACCGGGTTTTTCCCCGGGGTAAAGAGCGGCCGGTGCGTGACGCTGACCCCGCACCCACTTCTAGTGCCGTGGTAAAGAAAGAGTAGAGCTATACCTTTACTCCCCCTATGGGCCACACGGCTTGTACAGAGCCTCAGTGCCTGTAAAAGGGTGCACTTTACCTTTACCTTAAATGTAGCTGGAGTAATAGAGGGCACGAGATGATCGGTAGGATTTGTGCAGCTGCGTAATTACTGTGCTGCCAGTGCAAAGATGGGTACAATCCGTGATATGGATGGAAAATCAGCGTATGCGATGCGCGTGCAACAGGAATGTCGTTGCGTGTTTAACGAACTTCTGGTACGCCAGAAGGACAAACGTTAAAATTGACCGAATATGACGGGTTCAAGAAAGACCGTCTGTCAGCGACGAGTCTGCTGGAACAATCTCTACTCAATATCTGGAGCTCCAATATATCCGTGGCTAAATATACAAATGGACTAGGGATGGTGATGACCACTGTTCACGTGATGTAAAAAAAAGCCTGTGTTTTACTGGCTATAAGCTTCAGCTTTGCACGCCTCCATGGAGGCGATACAAAAAAGAGGACATTTCCCACATATCGAACATAAAAAGAGGATTCATCGGCAAAAAAGAAGGTTAAAAAAAGGATATAGAGCCACAGATGTAGTAAATATTATTTCCGCTCAACGTTTCTCTGCTGACAGTTCTTTAAACTTTGTGGGTACGAAATTCGGAGGGAGACATTCTTCAAGCACGCCGTGCGCGCAGTTCAACTTGTTCAGAATTTGCAAGCCGAAGTTTTCCGAGACATTCCGAAAGCCATCTGCCGACAACATATACTTTTAATCGAACAATGGAAATGTCACATTATAATTATGAATTTCTTTTTAAAAAGTAGTAATTTTTCCATTTTCACTAAAATTAAAATATACAGAATCTTTAAGAAATAACAAATAATAAAAAACCTGGACATTTCTGCACATTAAAAAAACCCGCTCGGACCGAAATTTTGGGGTTGTAAAAGTGGACATTTCTGGGGTAAAGCGGACGCACGGTTGCCATACGTTTATCTTTTATTCGACCTTCATTGTTTAGCGTTTTTTCTGCAAGCGCTGTCCACTGACATGGCCAAGTTTCACATTTGAGGCTACAGCAGGATAACGAGTCAAGACGATTTTACGAAAGATAATGTGTGCCGTGTACTTTTACAAAGCACAAAGCTAAGTCTCGTGTCAAATATTAGCGTCCGTTGCTAAAAGTGTAGCTACCACATACAATCATACCACACGACTGGTGTGTCAAAATCTTTATTTTATTGACTGTGTGTACCTCTTTGGCTGAAGACGCAGTGTTTGATGGCTTGTGTATTGCCACACGGATGATGACACTAATTGTCAAGCACCCTGAATACTTTCATTTCTAGGAGTTCATCAGTTCATGACAGACTTCTTGAACGGACAACCTTGACATTGACATACTTCCTCCTGTCAGCAGTTCTCAGGTTTTGACAGATGTTAGTCACATATCTTGACATGTACATGCCTTCACCTATAACAGGCTGTCAGTGCCTGACTGATGTCACCAAATGCCCTCAACATGTGTGTGTTTTCGTCCATGAGAGACTCAGGATATTGTTGACAGTCAGCCTGTAAACTGTGCAGGGATAATTTTACTTTAGTCACACACACACACACACACACATATATATATATATATATATATATATATACATACATACA